>Ga0209710_1000231_pt1 | contig 61115 bp, 55 predicted proteins | sample ArcticOcean_MG_C_5_FD_187436 | JGI IMG/M metagenome (GOLD analysis project Ga0209710, IMG submission 187436) | Marine microbial communities from western Arctic Ocean - ArcticOcean_MG_CB4_138 (SPAdes) (version 2) | ecosystem: Environmental > Aquatic > Marine > Oceanic | place: Arctic Ocean...
CTTCTTCTTCTTCTTCTTCTTCTTCTGTCTGGTTGTTGTGACTCAAATTTTCAAGAAACTGCAGCACGGCGTCTCTGCGCCACCGCTCGGCTTCTTTTACGAGTTTCCCGAAATGCGCGGATTTCGGTTTTTTGTCAACGCCGTCCAAAAAGAAAAGCGCGTTACGCGCGGCGTCGACGTGTCCCCACCGCGCGGCTTCCACGGCGGCGTTTCGTGCGTGATGCTGACGCACAGAGATTGTGCCCATGGCACGCAGCGCGCAAGTGACGACATCAGCGTGGCCCCTGCGCGCCGCGCAAAGCACGGGAACGCGCCCGGAGTCGTCGCGAGTTTCGAGCGCCGATTCCAGCCAATTCATTCGTGACGTCTCTTTTGTAAAAGAAGAAAGAAACGTTACGAGCGCTTCAAACGAACAAGCGTGGCCTCGCTCCGCGGCGGCGTGCAGCGCGTTGCCGCCCCCGACGTGTTCCGGGCGTGTAGTGAGTGGGTCGCCGCCTTTTGCGAGAAGGGAAGAGAGCAAAAGCGTGTGCCCGCGCTCCGCCGCGCGGTGCGTCGCGGTGTACCGGCGATTTTTTGTTTCGGAAGTTTCGGTGACACCGCTTTCATTTGTTTCGAGTTGGTCAAAAGAAACGAACGTCAAAATCGCCTCCACCACTGAAAGTCTGCCGAACCCGGACGCGGCGAACAGCGGGGTGTTCTTCGCGCCAGCGGGCTCGCGCACGTGTGCGATGTGTTTGTGTGCTCCAGTCTCCAAAATTCGCGAAACGAAAGAAACGTCCCCCAACCAGGCGCCGCGCCAAACGTCGACCCCGCCGCCGGCGACGACTCGCGCGTGGTTTTCGTTACGGCGCAGGACGCAGTGCATTATTAGCGCGTTTCTTTTGCCGGCATCCTCCTCTTCCGAGAAGCGTGTCCCTACCTCGTCACAGGACAACTCCGCAAACTCCAAGGACACGTTTGTTTCGGAACATGAACCGTCAAGCGCGGCATCAACCGGGTCTTGATTCACATCAACCGAGCAATTACTCACAAGAGCCTCGTCACTTTCGGTATTTCCCGTGTCACGCACCAACACGTACAGCGCGCGCTGCACGCCCGTTTTCCGGTGTTCCGCGGCGTGGCGTTCCACCGTGAACCCAAACTTCGCACAGCGCGCCTTGACTTCCTCCACGGGCATACCTCCGGAGAGAGTTTCTTTTTTGTCGGTGGTATCGACGTCATTTCCTTCCGGTGATACCGTCCCGGAAACGCGCTTCGTCTCCGGGTGACTCTGCACCACTCTTCGCAGCCACACCGCGACGCGTCCGTTTGTTTTCAAAACATAATTCGCCAGCCGCAACAGCGCGTCCAGCATGTCACCCGGCGTCACCGAACACAAACCCTCCCCGGAAACGTCCCCTATCCCGATTGACGCGGACCGCACGCCGTACGGCAAGTCAGTCACGATCGCGTCTACGGAGTTTTTCAAACCAGAGTACACTGATTGCGACGTGGCGGCAGGGTCGTCCAGCAACGACGCAAACGCGAACGTACACGAACGTCGCGCGTCTGCAGTGACGAATTTCGTTTCGTTGTTTTCGTTTGTTTCGTCGTTTTCGGCGCGTCGCCACTCACGTGTGTTCCGTTCCACCCGCTCTTGTGACCCGTCAGCTTTGATGCCATCATCCCTTTTGAGGCCGAAGTATCGACACGCAGCCTCCTTGGCCGACATCAACGCGTCTTCACAAACGTCCCCGCCAATCACGTCGCCGGCTCCCAGTGCCAAGGCGGCGAACGCCACGGCGCCGCCGCCCACGCACGGGTCGACCACGACGTCCCCGAACCTCACGCGCGCCGCGTTCACCGCGAGCACCGCTTGTTCCGGAGGCATCGCGTTCGGCGCGTCTATTGTTCGCAACGCGGTTTGTCTTTCCATGCCCCAAGCCACGACCTCGCCTAACATGTTTTCGGGGTGGACGTAGTAGTGGGGTGTCACGTCTGCGGTGGCTTTGGTAAAAAAATCGGCACCACCGCTCGCGCACGTTTCCAGCCAAACTCGGTTCGCCACGATGCCACCACCCACGCCGGCGTCCCACAGCTGCGCCCCGATGTCCTCCAGGACCTGCCTCGAAACCCCTTTGCGTCCTGGTGCTAAAACCTGCGCCGCGCATCGCGCCGCGTTTGTTGGCCCCAGCGCCTCCGCGACCTGCACGGGGGACCCGGCCGCGACCTCCAAAAGTGCGACGCGAATAAGCGCGCATCTGCGCACCGCCGCTCGTAAAACGTCCAGGGATGGGAACCGAACCCCGGGCACGACGGTGGCGATGTGCCTGGACGAGATTGACGCCGAGGCTCCGCTTGCAGCGGCGCGCGGAGGCGTGTCATCGACCCAACTCGGTGCGCGTCCCTTGTGACACGACCCAGGGGTATCCTTCGCGTCCCCGTCCGGCGAAACGGTAGACGCATCTGGGGCCTCGGGGTCGCATCTTTCGGTGGTCACCGCCGCCAACGCCGAGCCAAGCTCCAGAAACGCCATACCCCCGAGCTCCTCGCCGACGCGCCCGCCCTGGAGCACCAGCGTCGCGATCACGGGCGACATCGGGCCTGAGCACCAGGCGCGCGCGCCGCGCGATGCACGAGCGTTGAGGTTCGTGGCGAAACCAGGCGGAAAAGTGCATCGTAAATAGTTTCGGGACGACAAGCACTGCAGTGCACGAAAAAGTTGTTGAACGCCGCGATACAAATACAACAAGCAGGTTCCCTCACATCGCCCCCAGTGAGTCCTCCTTGTCCAACGGCGGCGGCTCTTCCGCCTGCGCTTCTTGGCGCATCGCGTCCACCTCGCGTCGAGCTGCGTTTCCCCGGTGCATGGCTTGTATGTTGGTCGCCGCCTTTTCCTCGTTCTCCGCTTGGCGCATCGCCATGGCCGAAACCGCCGCTTCCAGGTCAGGGTCGTTCGCCCGGTCTTGAACGTCCCCACCCGTTGCCCCAGTACGCCCTGCACCCGCCGACTTCTCAAGCTCCCGAACCTGCGCATCCTTGATTTGAATCTCAAGCCGCGCCTCCGCCAGCGAAACGCGCAACTGCTCCAGCTCGCGCGCGACGTCCACGCTGAAGTCGATTTCTCGCGGTACTTTGGACCCCGGGGTGAGCGACACGGCGGGGTCGCCGGGGTTTTCTTCGGAAAACCCAACCCCCAATTGCGAGCGATGCGCACCGCCGTGGTTACCCGCGCTGGTAACCAGTTGCGCTTTTTGTCGCTGTTTCGCAAGCTTACTCTCTCTTCGTAGCTCGTTGACTTCCTTCAGAAGCACCACGTTTTCGCCCAAAACCCGTGCGACGTCGCTTCTGTGTCCCTCGACGTCCTTCGCGAGCTTGCGCTTCAGGTTTTCAATCGTCTTTTCAAGAAACAAACGCTGCCGTTGAAACTCCTTCTGCACGTCCTCATCCAGTCCGTTGTCCACCACCGAACCGCTCATGACGTGCTTTTGGTAAAGCGCGTTGACCGACGCCGCTAGTTTTTTGGGGTAAAGCGTTTGGCGCGAGGTTTCGTGGAGATCCGCTTGGAAGGATTTGATTTGCGACTTGTGCAAAGTCACGAGCTCGCGCTGCGAGTGGGAAAGAAAAGGGTCAGTCCTGAGTGTACAAGTAGCCTGTATGGGGGATTGGGTGTAGTAATCCGGCCGAACAGTGTGCTTGTGATGTATTTGTAAGAGTTGCAAGCACGCCAGTAAATGTTACCATACTTCCTTTAAGTCCTTGAAACAGTGTTTGGATTTGGGAAACGCGCAAGGCCGTACCTGCTTCACCTCGTCTTTCTGGACGCCGACCAGCTTGTGCTTCAGGTCCGTGATGCTCAACTCGAGGTACGCGTTGCTTTTGTGGTACTTCTCTAGTTCGTGGTCCATCTGTTTGATCGTCGTTTTCATGTCCGCCACGTCTAGTTCGCGCGGTTCGATTTGTTTCTTGAGTTGTTTGATTTTGTAATCGAGCACGAACTTGAACTTTTCCAGTTCTTGCGTTTTCTTTTTCAGGTCGTAGATGCGGCGTTCCTTGTCCCCGATGGTGTCATCGCGGTCCCATAGTTCCTTGCGCAGCCCTGTGAGGTCTTTTTTTAAATCGCCGATGGTTTGCCGTAACTGCTTTTTGTCATCCCCCAGCCCCAAAATGGTTTCTTTTTGTTCGTGGATATCCTTCTGCAGCTGGTTGAATTTTTTCTTCATGATGCCGTTTTCGCCCTTCAAACGCAACCCCACGTCCCGCGCCTCCGCCAAACGAAGCTCGTACTTTTGCTTTATTTCAAGCACCTCGAGGTCCATGTCCTCCTCCATCTGGTCAATCACGGTGTCGCTTTCCCGAGTCCCGAGGTCCAGTTTTCGCCGCATTTTCTCCCGAAGCCGAACCTCTTCCTGAGAAGAATTAAAGAAAGTGTCAGTCTTGTACATCGCGATGTATGGGCAAACAGTCACCAGCTTCGGTAAAACAGTCGTCCGGGATTTGGGAAAGGTCTATCACGTACCCGTAACTTCCCCGCGAACTCCTCCGTCAGCTCTTGCACGACGCGCTCATGCCGCTCCGCCAGCGCGGCGTTCTGCTCGTCCCACTTTTCGTTCAAAAGATCCCTTTCGCACACCAGGGCTTGGTACCGCTCCACCTCCGCGAGCATCTTCCGGGAGTACCCTTGTTCCGTGTCAGCCGCCTGCGACGACGCGACGTCCTCGGCGCTTTTCAAATCCGTCTCAAACTGCAACTCCTGTTCGTTTTTCGACTGCGCGAGCGTTTCGAACCGCGCCTTGTCGCCTTCCAGCTCGGCGGTGAACTTCTCGGTTAAATCCTTAATCTTCAAGTTCATGTTCGTGGTGTGCGCCCTCAGCTCCTGTTCGTTTTCAAGCGTAAGCTCCGCGACACGCATCTCAAGCGCGCTGGTTTTGGAAAGCGTCTCTGATACCAAGCAAAGAAAGTGTCAGTCTTTCGTAACGTGTGTGAGTAGCTACGGGCGGACAATCGGCAGAGGTAATAACCGTCCCTTCTGGTACGAGTATGGGCAAACAGTGTGTGTCGGATTTGGGAAACGCAACACGTACCTTCCATGTCCGCCTTAGTGACCAAGACCTCCTCGCTGAACGCGTCCTTCCCCCGGCCGCGCAAGGACGCGCCGTCCTTGTCCTTGACGTCGAACACGCTGACACACCCGTCGTTGGAGGCGACGAACAGGGTGCTGTCGTCGTGCGACAGGACGATTTGGGAAATAGACGCGCCGTGGCAGTCTAAAGTTTGAAACTCCCCTGTAAGCGGAAACCGGTACGCGCGCACCGAACCGCCCGCGCTCGCCGCGAACAGCGCGCCGGTTTTCGCCGAACGCGGCATCGCGATTTGCGTCAGCAGAACCTCGGTGTCTATTTCCCGGACGAGCTGGTGCGTCATGTCGAACTCTCTTAAGACGGACGTTTTCGTCACCGCATCGAACCCTACCGCGTACGCGTTTTCCCCATCCACAGACTGAACCGCGCACAAATACTCGGTTCCTTTCTTCACGTTTTCCTGATTTGTAAAAGAAAAAGTGTCAGTTTTGTATGGGCAATCAGGGAGGCGGAATGTGGTGATTGGGAAATACGTACCTTGTTCCTCGCAAACGTTTTGGGGGTCCACTCGTACACGGCGCCGTCCACCCCGGCGCTGACGATTGTCTGGTCATCCAACCCCCAACTCACGCTTGTGACCCGCCCCCCGTGCCCCCGGAAATTCCCAACATTCTCGCAAGTGTACGCGTCGTACACCATCACCACGCTTCCGTTCACCGCGGCGAACAGATGGCCGCCGTTGGAAAAACAACACTCGGCGCAATTCTTGATCGGGAACTCTTTTTTTGTTAAAAGAAAACGGTCAGTTTGAGTCTTACTGTATGGGCAAACAGTGCACTTGTGACGTAGGTAGTTGTCGGCGGGATTCGGGAAAGGCCCAATACGTACCTTTGTACGGCCGGATGTCGTCCAGCAACAAGTTGCAAAGCCTTAACTTATCCGTAAACCCCACCAGCACGTGCAGCCCGCTCGGGTGAAACGAAACGCTCAGCGCTTCTTCCGGGAACTCCTTCGCGAGCTCACAGGACATGTCCAGGTAGTTCCAGATTCTAACAGTCTTGTCACTGCTACACGTCGCGACGAGGGGTTTCTTGACACAAGCGTCTATTCCGCAGATGCCTTCTTCGTGAAACGCGCTGCTCAGCATCTCAAACTGCATTTCTTCCTCTTTCAAAATGTCCGCATCAACAAGATCCACGACGTATATCTGGTTGTTCTGCAAACCGCACACCAGGGTTTCCTCGGACGGCGACAGGGTCAAGGACTTGATCCTCGCCGCGGCGCCGCCCACGTGATGTCCCTCCGAGGCTTGAGTTGACCTTGATTCATTTCTGCCGTCAGGTCCGCTTTCCGAAAAAATCGGTACCGAAAACGTCTTGACCAGCTTGAACATCTGCTGGTCGTCCGTTTTCTCGTACATGTAAATCTTCCCGTGCTCGCCGCCGCAGATGAATCCTTTCGTGCCGTGAGCCACAACGACGTCTATTCCCGAGTGCAGGCCTGGTGAGGGAAGCACCGCCCTTACTTCTCCGTTTTCGACGATCAGCAGCTCCCCGGCGTCGTCCGCGACGACGCATACCTGGGTACCGCTTTGTTTGTCGCCGTCCGCGCCTTTGCCATCCTTCTTTTTGTGGTCGTCGTGCGTTTTTTCTTTTTGGCCGCTCTCCTTCTCCTTCCTTTCCTTGCCGTCGCCTGTTTGGCCTGCCGCCCCGCGCTCGCTCTCCTTGTTCCGCGTATTGTTGTTACCTGGGTTGGACTCGGTACCGGTCCCCGTCGCTCCGGTCGCTTCGGTTGGGAGCCAGCAGTGCGCGGTGAACGCGCCGGCGTTTCGCTTGCCGAGCGCCGACGGCATCGGCCGCGCTCCGGTTTCGGTCATTTTGAAAATGCGAAAAGAACCGACCCCCACTAGCGATGCCGTGGACGGCTCACTCGGGTTCCACAGAATTTCACGAACCGGCGCCACCGGTGCGTTCGGCGCCCGCGCCGGAACAACGCCCACGCACCGCAGCTTTTCCCACCGGAAAACAACCACGTTCCACTCGGGGCCGCCGCCGCACGCCACGATTGATTTGCCGTCAGGGGAAAAGGAAAGGGAGACGTATTCCTAATGGGTTTTAGGTGGGGGGAGTCGATGTACGGGGTAGTGGGTGTGGGATTAGGGTTAGTTAGTGTCGTAGGTAGTCAGTGTAGTCAGTGTAGTCAGTGTAGTCAGTGTCGCGCGACACGAAGGACCGCGATGGATGATGTTGTTTTTCAGTCCCAATGAAGAGATCAAGCCTGGCACCGCAACTCGCCGTCTCCGTACCTTCGCGTTGACCTCCGCGGAGCTCAAGACCTTCCGTCGCTTGGCGTGCGTGGTGAGATCCAGCACGGAAATCGTGGCCTTCTCCCCGCGTTCCGCGATTGCCAGGAACTTCCGGTTCGGGCTCAACGCAAGCGCCGTGATCCCTTCCGCATCAGGGGCGCCCGGAACGAAACGCTGCGTGTTGGACTCCACGTGGTGCAGCACGATCTGGTTACCCGCGGCGTACAGCACGGTGGTTTCGTCGAGGTAGTGCACGTTAGCGCGCACATCGCCTTTGGCGCCGAACACGTGCCTGCGAGGGGGGGGGGGGGGGGGCCCCGAGGTTCCAGGACGTTCAGCGCGGCCATCCTCGAATTGCACCCGCGGTCGACTCGCGGACCGGCGGTGCGACGCCAGTGGACCGGCGGTGAAGGCCACGGAGGCGCACACGCGTGTGCGGAGGGAGACGGATGGGAGACCAAAACGAGGTGGCCTTAATTTGGAACACGGACTGTGAGCATGTGAGTGGGGTGAGACGACGAAGTGTGGTCGATTTTTTGGCACGAAAAAAGCAAAAAACGAGGCTCCATGTGGTACAGGTAGGTAGGCCTTCGAATACAACTACAGTGCTTAACATCATCAAACTACTCTCTTTTCTCCTCATCGCCCTCTATTAATGGTCATCGTGCGCGTGCTCCACCTGACTCCACTCCGCCTTGAGCTGTTCCATCTTCATCCCCATCGCGCGTTGCGTTTTCCCTTTTGTTTCCTCATCCAAGGACTCGCACAGTTCGTAATACATGGCCAGCGTCGATTCGACCGCCTCCCTCGCGATCTCCGCGTCTTCGTCGAAGTACGTCGTACCAACCGCCTCCATGGCGCTTTCGATTTCATCTCGCGCCTCCGTGAAGGCGTCGTTGATTTCGTCCATGCGTTTCTTCAGTGTATCGGGGTCTAAACCTGGACCTGGGGCGGACGCAGCGGCGAAGCCACGTGTTTCGGTGCGGTCAAAAGGGCGGCACCCGAAATCGAGGCCGGCGATGGCGAAGCGCTGCGCCACCGCGGGAGCGGCGATGCGCCCGGTGCAACTCACGCGCCCTCGCGCCGCGGTGGCATACCGCACGGCATCGCCGCCCAGCCGGCGCGCGAGCCGGCGCACAATCGGGGTCATCGCAGCAGGTAGGCGCGACGACGTGTGGTTTGTTTGCTGGTTTCGCCCAGTGTCGTCGTTTTCGCGAAATCTCTCGAAAATCTCTCACAGTGCACTCCACTTGTCCATCTCATCATCACACCACGACGCGCGTCGCGCTTCCCATGTCCCTCGCGGCTTCCATCGCGCCCTTTCTCGGGCTCGGCGCGCGCGTCCGCGCCGGTTCTTCGCGCACCGCCTGCCGCGCTTCGCACCAAGTCGCCCGCGCGCGCCCGTCCCGAGGGTTCACGCCCTCCAAGTTTTCCAAAACCAGGCGGATAGGGCTGGTCCCTCGCGCGTCGGGTGACCCCGAGGCTTCCGACTCTGGGTCTTCCGATACGACACGTACGACCGAGAAAACCCCCGAAAGCCGATTCAAGCGTCGCGCCCCAGACGCGGCGCCTCCCAAAGCCTCCCCGCTAGGCGCAGGCCCGAGCGCGATGCCCATCAGTTCCATAAAAGTCATCCCCGTGGAGCAGCGTTCCAGGGATGCGTTTCAGGGCGTGGCGAAGGTGGACGGGAAGGACGACACGGGAGGGCGTGTGCCTATTCTAATCGCCGGTGACATAGCGGCGATCGTGTTATTCGCCGCAATAGGAAGGGGCAACCACGGCGAGGGTTTGTTCATTTCTGACGTCTTGGCGACCGCGGCGCCGTTTCTGGTCGGGTGGTTTGGCAGTGCGCCGGTGACGAAAACTTTCGGTAAAGACGCGACCGGCAACAAACCCGGCCCCGCCGCGGCAAGCGCCGCGAAGGGATGGGCGGTTGGTATCCCGCTGGGGCTTCTTTTGAGAGGAATCTCAAAAGGCGCGGTACCCCCGAAACCGTTCATAGCCGTGACTCTGGTCGCCACCGGTGTGTTTCTAGTGGGGTGGCGCGCCTGGTTCGCGCAAAGTTCGGGTGGTGACGAGGAAGGGAACAAAAAAGGAAACCCGCTGGAGTTTATGGGGCTGCTCATGAGCCTTACCAAGCGATGGTAACTTGAAGGTAGTATTGTTTACAAGGAGTTAGGTGTGTATAATAAAAGAGAGAACGTATATTGCTGTTTCACTGACTACTATACGTACTGTTTCACTGACTACTATAACTACTACATTGCACTCACACTACCGCGCACTACACTACCGTGCCCCTTGGAATCAATCCGTCCCTCAGTCGTCGTCGGTAAACTCGATCCCGTTAATCGTGGCGTTGAAGGATTTTTTAACCAACTCGGTGCCCGGCTTGTTTGGGTCGTAATACCCCGGACCCGGCCCGGGGGTGTGCGACGCCTTGAACCGGGCGGACTCGCTGCGGAAGGACCCGGAGCAACTCCGTGTAACCCCGGAGCCGGAGCGGTGTTTTCTGGTACCTAAAAGGTCGTACGAACCGGGGCCGGGGGATTCATCGGGTGATGCGTGTTTTTTTTGCGTCATCTTAAAATCGTTCCACTTTTCAAGCGGCGGTAACTCAGTCGCGTCTTTACCGCGCGCGTCGGCGCGGTCCGTCACCCGAGCAGAGACCTCACGTGCATCACCATCAAACGCACGTTCTGAAAGTTCGCGTTGTTGTTTCTTTTTCGAAACCTCACTCACCGCAAACGCGTGTCGCCGCGCGTCGTGTATTTGGTCGTTTCTAGAGTCGTAAACCTTCGACATCGATCGAGGAAGCGGCGCGAACGTCTCAACCGGAGAAACGGCGCGCGGCGAAACTCGCGCGGCGCGTTTCCGCTCCGCCGCCGCGGCTTTTAGTGTTAAAAAAAGGGTCAGTCGCGTATATCGCGTGTATTGGACGATGTATGGACAACAGTCACCGGCCATCGGTCTGAACAGTCAGGGCAGAGGGAAGACGTCCCTTCGCGGGACGAGTATATCGCGTGTATTGGACGATGTATGGACAACAGTCACCGTAATCGGTCTGAACAGTCAGGGCATCCGGTAACCTGTCCCTTCGCAGGACGAGTATGGACAAACGCAGAGGCCGGGATTTGGTGAAAGCCCGGTCCGGCCGTACCTCGTGCCACCGCTCGTACCGTGTCCGACGCCGCGTCCGCGATGCCGTGCGCGAAACCTCCGCCCGCTCGTACGAATCTGGGGGTCGTTTGTGTGTCTTGCGTTGCGCCCGCGGCGGGGGACGAGTCCTGGTTATTTGAATCATAACCTCCGCCAAATTCGTCAACACCAGTGGCTTTGACCCACCGTCCTTCCCGAAGCACCACCGGGCCGACCACGTTTCCGCGCAACGCGACGTTCCGCGTGACGCGACCGAAATCAACAACCCCAAAAGAAGCACAGTGCTGGCTACGTTGCGTACCGACACCACACGGCACAGCGTACGCTCCGGGGCCGGGAGAAACAAACGGTTCCGGTTTCGGTTTTGCGTTTTTCAGTTTCAATTCTTCGTCGTCCGAAAGCGAAAGGTTTTTTTTTATCAACGGCGGGTGCGCTCCGCTCCGCGTTGGGTGCGTTTTTGTTTTCTTCGCAACCGCCCCCTCTTTCCGTGCGTCACCGCCGCGGCTTTCCTCCGCGAACGTTTCAGGACGCTCGGCGTAACATCCCGGGCCGGGTGTTACGGAAACTATCGACTGGTGCCCCATCTTCTGCGCGACGCCGAAGGGGACGCGGTTGGTTTTGGTTTTTGGGAAAGGAGGTGCTTTTTCGCTTTTTTCGGTTCTTTCGGTTCTCGGCGTTTCGCAGCCCGAATCGGCAGCCCCCAAAAAACCCACCCCACCGATCTCCTCGGCGGGTTTCGAAACACCCGATGTCCTCCGATGTCCTCCAACAAAAACACCCCCCGTGGCTCGCCAGGAACTACCCACCAAACGCATTTTGTCCGCGCGTTGTGTATCCGTTCGCCCGCGAAGGCGCTCGGCGCCCGGGATTACGTTGTCGTTTTTACCGGGAGTCAGCGCCTCGTCAGCACCGCGCGACGCCCCGCCCACCAGCGCGTGCCGTCTCACGATGGCCTCCACCAGGAGCTCGGCTTTACTTGGAGGGCCGGGGGATGCGTACGACGTCTTAGTTGCACTACTACGTACCGCGGCAAGCGGCGCCGGGTCGAACGGGTCCGTGGACAGCGACTCCGGGTCGATCGGCGGGGCGGTGAAGAAGGCGCGACACTTTTTTTGCGTCTGTTTTGTTTTCGTGAAACTCTTTGCAGGCGTCGCGCTGTTTGCGCGATGCTCAAATTTGTTCGGCGAATCCGCATCGCCGCGAATGTTGCGCGTCTGCTCGAGTTCTTCGTCATCGGAGTAGTCGGAGTACGCACCGCTTTGCGTGTGCTGGTCGGGACCGCGATCAAAATGCCTAGTAGTAGTATCAGTACGGCCGGTATCGAACAATCGGACCGATTGCGGTTGAAAAGAATTCGCGTTGGTTTTTCTATGCCACGCATCACGCACCGCGTACTGCCCCGGGCCAGGGGTGGGTGTCGCGACGTTTGCGTTGTCACTCCCGTCGAGCCCCCTGCCGCCAAGCCCGAAACGCCCGGCACCCCCCCCGCGTTCAAACGACGCCTTTGCCGTTGCCGTGTCGAACGTTCCTGGACCGGGCGTGGGATTCCCTAGGCCCGCGGTTCCATTGTGCAACGTCCGTCGCTCGGTCGAGGAAAAAGGCGCGTACCCGTGACCTGCCGCCGCGCGGCTCACAAGCGCGAGATACGCGCCAGGTCCCACGGACGAACTCGTGGTGGGCGTGACCTCGCCCACCTTGCGCCGCTCGCGGTGCACGAACGCCATGACCGCGCAGCGCGAGTGAGTGCCGTGAAACTCGATTCGTCCGAGAATAGAAAATTCTTCGTCGTCCTCGACAAGCCGAGCCGCGGACTGAAAAGCTACGACAGATGGCCCTCCTTGTCACAGTTGGGAGCGCGGTGGTGCGGAAGGCGGGACTGGGGGGTTCCAGTGCGATGCACGTGGTGTCCCCTAAGTCCGGGGACGTGTTGGAACACGGCTCGGTGTGCGTGTTGAGCGCGGAGGAGTTCGGTGCCCACGAGCTCGTGTCCGTGTCAATCGCGGATGCCAGAAGTTGGTCAGGCCGGTGGTGGCGCGAAATCGAGAAAACGCGCGCTGGTGTCGACGGGGTGGTGTGCGTGCGCTGGGTGGTACCGAAAGACCTGCCAGTCGCGGACGCGTACGTGGTGAGGTTCGCAGGCAGTGGAGGGAGTGCTTGTTCGTCCGCCGGGACCGCTGGTACCGATGACACGAAACAACCCAAACCGTCGTCGGGGAAACAATCGAAAAGTTCCTCTGAAAAAACAACAACACGAGAAGCGGAGGTATCGAACGTAAAGGTGACGTCCCCGTTGAAGCTAACGCGGGTTGGTCGGGATTTGGTTGAAATTCAATGGTCGCCGAGCGCGCTGCCCACGGAGCAAAGCGGCCGCGAAGGGTGGCGGCTCGCGATTGACGTGTTGCCCGTGTTGCGCCACGACGAGTACCACCCCGACGTGGTTGGCGATTTGTTCCTGCGCGCCGCGTTTGACGGGCTCACCGTGCACACCCGGTTGAAGTCAGGTACGTGTTGTGTTTCTTACATCCTGACACTGTTTACAGCCCCTCTTTGTGCACTACTAGTAACATTTACCAGTACTGGCAACAACTACACACGGCACAAGTGCACTGTTTGCCCATACAGTATACCAATAGACTCGCGACTGACACTTTTCCTGTCCAATCGCAGTCCTTTACGACGTCTCAAAGGACGAAGCCACGCGTCGACGAAAAACAGTCAAGCTTGTGTCCGACCGTACCTACCGAATCGCCCTAGCGGGGTTCACAGTTGGTGAGCTGGAGCCCGTGTTTTCGACGTCGCGCGCGGACGCGCGGATGTTTTTGGTGCAACTTGGCGTCTGCGGCGGCGGGTACGGGTCGCCGAACGGCGGAGCCCGGGTCGTGTCCCTGGGCCACGCTGAATTTAAAAGGAACGTAGTTGCGACTACCAAGGATGCTAAGGATACTACCATGGATGCTACTAAGGATGCTACGCATTCGAGTAAGGATACGTCAGGGTCACCGGGCACCACCCCCGCTGTCCCCGCCGGCGACTCGACAGAGGTACCCTCACCGAGCCCGACACCGAAAACGCCCAGCGCCGAGATTCCAACCGTGGACGTCAACGAAATCGTACCCGGCTTGATTCCCTCGAGCGACGACGCCGCGGGGGATGATTCCAACGATTCCTATTCAGAGGATGTGTTCGTGTCCTCGTCTCCTTGCACTCCCAATGGCAACTCTCCCGCGACGCGCGTCGGGAACGCGTTGGAAACGCTGCGTCAAAACTCAAACGAAAACACGTCCCCCGCGAAAACGCAGCCCAACGACCCGCAAGTGGCTTGCGGCGCGTGGGAAGCGCACACCGGCCGGAACGCGGGCGTTTTCAGCACGGACCGGGGAATCAACGTGGTGGTCGTCACCGCCTGCGATTTACGAGTGGTTTTTGATCAAACCTGGGACACGTCCGGCGGGCGACGCGCCGAGACCGCGCGTTTGAACTGCGCGTCCCTTCGCGACGCCTTCACCAAAGGACCGCTACGCGTGGGTTCCAAAACGCGCACGAAGTGGGGCACGCACTTCATAGCCGTCACCACGTCAGGGGCGTGGGCCATGGCCCGTGGTAAGGACGGCGACGACTACGGCGTCGGGTGCGCGCTTGACGCCGTGCTTGAAACCTTGGGCGCGACGCGCGCGACGCGTGTTTTATCGAAACAAGCCACGCGCGTTATAGGCCAAGCCCCCACCGGCATCGCAATGCTCGCGGCGTGCGGCCCGGGCGGTCACGAGCGCGCCGCGTGGGCGCACTTCGGGAACGGCCCGAAAGACCGCGCGAAAGTTTGTTTGACGTTAGCGCGAGGCGCGGAAAGGTCTGGTGGAGCCGGTGAGCGCGACGGCCCGGGTGAAGACGACGAGTGGTTCCCCGCGCTCGTGCGAACCGGCGCCGGCGCCGGTGTCGAGTTGGCGTGCGGGGACTGGTTCGTTCCGTGGTCCAATTGGGGCCGTGAGCCCTGGGGCGGGGTCCCTGCCTGGTGCGCCGAGTCCACAAAAGTGGAGAGGTACTTACGTTTAGTGGACGACCCGCACGCGCGCGCGCTGTTTTTGGGAGACGCGTTCGGGCCGAGTCGGATGACATCGTGTAAAATTAGCAGCGACGACGCGTCCGCCGCGACGAGCGGGTCGCCTGGATTCAGCGCCGTGGGCCCCGAGGCGTTTGACGACGGCAGTTTCGCCGACGGATCCGATGGCACGAGTTCTTCCGGTTTGAAGCGACCCAGCCGCGAACGGGTGGAGCGCGGGGGATGGGACGGGGACGGCGGGGACGGGTCCCTTTCCGTGGGGACCGGTGGTGGGGATTTAGGGGATGATGATTCCAAGCCGACGCGCAACCGCGTGGACGTTTTCGGCGTCACGTCCGCGTTGGTGGAGTACGCCACCGCCAAGTTCGTTGCGGCGAACTGGTGCTCACGTTTGGACCTGCGAAAGAAGTACCGAACAATGACGAGTGAAGAGCTTTCCTTGACCCTCGCGTGTGAGCGGTTAGTCGCGGACATCGCCGCCGGGGGAAGCGCGTTCGCGGCGGCGGAGGCGATCAACGCGGGGGCGTGCGATTTCCTCGCCAAACGAATTTGTTCGCTGGTCACCGCGGAGGGTACGTTCGTGGGAGCCGACGCGATCCTTCGCGATGCACCGGATTTAAAACAGCGTGCCACGGAAGTTCGAGATTTAGCCACCGCGATGGCGCGGCTGCTCACGCGTAACGGCGCCGCGTGCTTAGCGGAAGCCGCGCGACGCACGCCGAATTTGGTGGAAGCCGTGGTGCGCGTGTTTCTATTGGCGTGGCACAGCGGGCTTGGGTTGGGACAACGCGTTTCGGTACCTGAAATCGAGGCTTGCGTCGAGGTTCTCGCGGATGTGAATCTGGGGGTGGTCGATATCGAGATGTTTGGTGAAACGAGGTCGAACGACGCCGCGTTCGACGGAATGGGACCCGGACCCGCAGACGCGGACGAAACGCCGTTTCACACGATTCGCGCCCTGAAAGCGGGGTTCGCGCGACTTCCCGGTCCCGCGCGTTTAGGGTCGTCCGACCAATTTGCGCGGGCGGAGAGGGGAGCGCGAGTCGTTTCTTCCGGCGCCGGCGACGGAAACTTTGTCCGCGGAAGAGTGTGTTTCCTGGTAAGTATTTCCCAATCACCACATTCCGCCGACTGATTGCCCATACAAGACTGACATTTATTTTTTACAATCAGGACGTCCCGGCGCCCGACCCGAAACGCCCAAACGCGCCGCTCGCGCTTCCGGCCGCGTCTCGTTTCTTCTCGAAACGGAAAACGCGTCCGGACTGTTTGCCCATACAGTCCGGCGAGACGGAGACCCGGCCTCGGGACGACGACGACGAAACCTTCGTGTCGCCGTGGCAGGCCGGGGACGACGCGGAGACTCTTCGCGAAACGGACGACACCACGGACGGCGCCATGGACGTGGACGATTCCCGGGTATCGTCGTTTCCCACAGGCAACACGTCTCATGAACCCGTGTCGCTCGTGGGCGCCGTCGCCGTGTTCCGCGGCGCAAACGGCGGTTGGCGCGCGCACGAACTGTTGATTCGCCAAGCCCCTCGCTTGGTGTTGCTCGCGCAAGCCGCGGGCGCCGTCGCGGCGGTGTTCCTGTGGCCGGACCGGGCAAATAAGTACCCACCAACGCAGCCCCTACTCGCGTCCCCGAACTTCGCAACCCCCACCCGGATCCCCGCCTTCGCCGCGCCGGCGTCAGCGTTCGGATCGCTCTTTTCAAAACAAACGGAGACAGAGAGGATCCGGTTGTTTGGGCCCAGTACCCTCGTTTCGAAAAAAACAAAACAATGGCATGCGCGCGTGCGGGTCGGTGAGCCAGACCAACACGAAGGGTCCTCGGTTTTAATCGCGGCGCGGTGCGGCGCGGTGCTTGTACAGGCTATGTCTCTCAGGCCGAGCGAGCACGCAATGGAGGCGGCGCACACCGCCAGCCGCGGGGCCGGGCGGGTGCACGGTTTGCACTGGCTGAAACGGTACGGGTTTCCCAGTCACCACACACCGCCTCCCTGATTGCCCATACGAGACTGAGACTTTCTTTTTTATCGTATCAGCGCGCGCTCCGAGCGCGAAAAGCGCGACGCGGAGGCGATTAAGACGAAAACCGAGCGGAAAGATTCCTCCGAGAAAAGTAACGCCAGAAAAAGCACCCCCGAAAAGTTCGTGATTGAGAAAACGCAACCGCCCGGGACGGACAGACAGACAGACGACACCGACGTTGTCATGGACACCGGCAACGAAACGGGCTGGTCATGGGGAGGCTCTTTGAAGTACTTGGGAATCAAAACGGGCGGTTCAAACGGCGCGCTTGGGACGATGGATACGGGTGGAAAAGAAGAGTCACTCGACGGCGGTGAAAATATGGACGAAGGACCGGTAAATATCGCGACAGCGAGTATCGACACGAGCGTGGAAAGAACACAGTCGTATGCCGCCTTACCCTCATCAACCACCCGCTTCAGCGTCGCGGAAACGGCGAAGTCTCGCCGTTGGTCGTGCGCCACGCGCGTGGCGTACGCGCTCGGCGATTTAGGTACGTGTTGCGTTTCCCAAATCCCGCCTCCACGTTTGGCAACACAAGACTGACACTTTCTTTTACTTATCGTAAGGGAAACCGCTTTTCGATGAGGCGTACCCCGGCTTGGACGGTACAGGTGATCCGTTCGGATCGGACGATACCACGGGCTATACATCCCGTGGAGGTACGGGTGACGACGGGGAGTTCGATACGGTTGGGAACGGGGGTACACCCGAGAGTGCGCGCGGCGGTGTGAAGTGCGGTATTGGCAAACCGCGTGTCAACACCTCGCCGGTACGCGTTTTGTGCCTGGACGGCGGCGGCATCCGGGGTCTCGCTACGATCGTCATGCTTCGCGTGATCATGGAGCGCGCCCAGGTTTGGTGCGTCGGGGAGGTTTTCGATTTAGTAGTGGGGACGTCCACGGGCGGCGTCATCGCGCTGGGCGCCGGGTTGTTGCGGTTAACCCTTGACGAAGTCGGCGATTTGTACGACACAATGGCCAGCGAGGTGTTCAAGCCGGACGGGTACTACGACTTGTTACGGAGGGGGCCGGGGCACGCGGCGGCGAAGGCGTTCGAGAAGGTGATGGGTGACATGCTGGGGCCTGAGGCGAGCGCGCCGTTGTACGCCGCCGCCGCGCACCCGCGGTGGTTCGCCGCGTCAGGGAAGTGCCGCCCCGGGGGTCCGCCGCGAGTGTGTCTCGTGACGTCGCTCGTCTCGAGGCAACCCTCAACCCTGGTGCTCCTAAGGTCTTACCACAGGAACCACACAGCAACAACTACACTCAACAACAACAGCTCCTCCTCCGACGGCAACGGCGAGCTCCCGGGCGAGCACCGGATGGGCGCGGTGGACGCGCTGCGGGCGACCACCGCGGCGCCGTGGTACATGGAGGAGCTCGTGTTGGAAAAGGAGCTGGGGCTGGGACGGATGAAGCGGGAAGTGTCCGGAGACGTTTTTGACGATGACGGTGCTGATGTCATCAATGGCAACACTTCGGATGATGGTACGCACCGTGATGGGTTTGAGACCCGGACAAAACACCACAGCTGCGACGACGTCTCCCAAGACGCCGACGCGCGCGGCGCGAAAGCGCCCCGCCACCGCGAGTCGCTCGCGCCAGGCGCCAAAACAAGCGCGAGGGACGCGAGTCGGGTGGAGACCACGCTGCGGTACATCGACGGCGCCATCGCGTGCAACAACCCGGCGTCGGTTGGTATTTTCGAAGCCAGGCGGTTGTTCGGCAAGCAACGGCCGCTGGTGGTGGTTTCCCTCGGTACCGGCGCCGCGGTACCGCGAGAAACGAAAACAAGAAGCCAGGACATCGGCAACGTGATGGGCAACCTGGTAAACGCGACCTGCGACGTGCTTCAGGTGGACACGCTCGCGCGGCACGTGTTGCACGACACCGACTTGTACTTCAGGTTCCAGCCCGTGGACGATATCTTCGGGTGCGAGCTTAACGACAGCAGGGAGGTGACGCGCGTTGCGCTGCGGGATGCGGCGGCGAGGTACATGTCCACGGAAACGGTAGACGCGGAGGTTGAGGAGTTAGCGAAGGCGTTGGCGCACGACGGGTAGGTGAAAGCGCTGCGCTTTATTACCCGAAGCGCACGGGTGAGAAAGAAGTTGTTGTGAGTTGTTGTTAAAACAGACAAAACCATAGAGGTAACACTAAGACTTCCAAGGTATCAATGAAAGCAAACCTCTCAACATCACCTCTCCACTACCACTAAGTTCCCGCTTTCCACCACTAAATGCCCGTGCCAGTCGTCCGTGTTGTTCGCGCCGATCAAGGTCTCGTGAGTAGGGGCGTCGTACGCGAATGGAAATAAAGCGTTTTTCGCGTTTACCTTCGCCGCCGCAATCGAGGCAGAAACGGTTTCAAACGCAAGCGCCTGGCCTTGTTCCGTGAAGTGCAGGCCGTCCGATAGCAGCCGTTTTTCCCACCCAAGGCCGGCTTGTTTGAAGGCTTCGTGCAGGTCCGCCATGGTGACGCCTTTCGTGTCCCTGGCTACCCCGCGAGCCGCGTCCGCGAATTTTGCCAATCTGTCACTACTTCGGTCCAGCAAATCAGCCGGCATGCCTCGTACCTCGGTTGTTATTCGTAGCCGTTCTTCCTGGTCAATCGGGGGTGGGGTGCACAGGATCTTTATTGTACTTTTCCCGTCGTACCTTTGTAAAATCCACCGCAAATTAGCCTCGTACGTCTCAACAGTCACGCCGTATTTGTGTTTCCGCCCGGTCCGCAACACGGCGTCGTTCGCGCCGAGCAACAATACCACCACGGCGACGTCTTTCTTGTCCGGGAACAAACCCGGTTCGTGTTCCATAAGCTCCCGTACCCACCGTGTGTTGTACCCGGCGTACCCGCGAAGTAACACGTCCGCGGTACGCGCGTGCGCGTTCGCCAACGACCCGACCCACCCACCTCTTACGAACCCGCGCTGGACAAGCGAGTCGCCAATGACCAAAATAACAGGCCTGCGATACGCGCCCCTGGGACTTTGACGCATCGGCTTGATGGCCGTCCCGGCGGCGTACGCGTCGGAAAAAGCGGCGGCGCGCGTACTCTCAGGTGTACTACTTTTTGCGAACGGTTGTGTGGACGACCCGCCTCCCGCCGACCCAGGGAACATGACCCTGTACACCCGGGACGCGTACGTCGCGTCGTCGTGCGCGGCGCCCCGGGTGGAAAAATGCCGCATCCCCGCTCCGGCGACGACCAGGATACACAACAGGAACGCGCCGCGACGCGCGCGTCGGCGCCAAGACCGGACCCCACCCTCAGCGCCACCGCCTCCCCGGGCTCGAAACCCTCGAAACATGCAGTGTGCCGTGCGGCGGGGTGTGCCAAGGGAAAGGCGCGCGGCGGCTTGACCTCGCTCGGCGAACGCCCGGTGATTTGAAAACGAGAAAGCGCGAGTAGACGAGCAAGAACTTTGCGAGGCAAAACGCCTCTGGAAGTGGAGCTTTTTGAGCGTTTCGAACGTAGACTTCGCCAAAATTGGGCCAATTTATGCAGACTAAATGCCCCCCCCCTGCGAATTTCGATTTGACCTGTCCCGATGTCGCCTAAAAAAGTGGGAAGTCGTGGATTCTGAAAAGTCTGAGAAACCCGTGAAGTGGTTCTCGCCGAGACGTTCGCAATCGCGCCGGTCCACGCAGTCGACGTCGCGCGTGTTCGCGTGGTTGGTAAATCGTCCACCTCGCCGCGTTCGTCGCCGAGTTCAGCCGGCGTATCGCGCGTTCTGCGCCCGCGCCAATCCCCACGCGCGTTCGTCGGGAAGTGTTTTTGACATCCTACCCTGCGACGCGAACGAGTTTATATCTTGCGAAGTGAAGTCCCGGGTTGGAATCAAATCACCGCGCTATGGCTCCCGCGGTCGCGGCGAGCGTGGAACCCCCCCAGGATGCCCTGCAGTACGTCCGCGCGGTGAAGACGCGGTTCATCCGCACTTCCCCGCAGACGTACGAGCAGTTTCTAGAGGTCATGCGGGACTTCAAGAACGCCAGGTACGCGCGAAAACAAAACAGCCCTTGCTGGCGTTTTCGGTGCTCAAATGCTCCCTCCCGCCGTCCGCCACCTCCCCACGCTGACCTCCCCTTCGTCCAAACCTCAGGTCCGATACCGGCGAAGTCGTGAAGCGCGTGAAGCGGTTGTTAGGAGGACACCCTGACTTGCTTGATGGGTTCAACTGCTTTCTTCCCGAGGTACGCGCGTCCCGAACGCACCGACGCACCCCGTCGGCGGCTTTCACTTCAATCTCACGACTTCGCGGATTTTCCACCGCGGTGGTGCGACGTGTACCGCCCTCGCGTCCGCGCGTCTGTCGCGGCGTTCTTCACATCTTCACGTCCCCGCGAAGATCGCGCGCGGGCGGCACACGTCGCCCCCACCGGCGATCGCGCGTGGCACGCCCACCGGCGCGTCGTGTCTTCCAATCCTCTCCCGCTCGTTTTGTGTGCATCCCGCAAGCGCACGTCGCTGACCGTGTTTCATCGTCACCCCCCGCAGCCTTACAAGTTCAGCGCGGAGCAACGCGTGAAGGAAGAGGAGGAGAAGGTGGTACGTGTGTGTGGTGGCATGTGGGTTCGTGTCCCGTTTCCCGGTGCTGTGTTCCCTGGGGGGGTTCGCGACGCAACGCGCACCCCAAGCGCACCCCCCGCGGGGACAACGCCACCGCGCGTGCGCCAAACCGAACCGCTGTGGCTTTTTCGGCTTGTTTTTCAGATTCCAACCCTGCGTTCGCGCGGGCGGCCCCGACTGGTCGCGTCCCGCATCCCTTCATCACCGCCCGTTTCCCCCCGCTCCTGACCCGGCAATCACCCCCAACACCAAACCCCACAGGTGGATCCCAACCAGCCCACAATCGGGGGCGGGTACAACCTGTTGAAGCGCATTCGCGCGGTGTACAAACACGACGAACGGCCGTACCACGCGTTTTTGGCTATCCTGATTCGGTTCAGAAACGCCGACTTCACCACGGAACAGGTGCGTTGTCCGAGGGACCGGAGCCGCCGCGTTTGACCCGCCGACCGCCCTCTCCACACGTCCGCGACCTCACGTCCGCTCCGGCGCGGGTACCCGCCTCCGACGCGCGCCAACACGCGCCTCTCGCGTCGCCTCCGACGCGCGGGAACCCAGCCAGCGATTCGCCTTCACCCTCGAACGGCCCAGTCAGCCGCCTCGGATGCGCGGCTTCCATTTTGAGTTTCTTTTTTGGATCTTTTCGGCGCGTTTGGATTGCCTTTTTCGGGGTGGGCAAACTCGTCGCCAAAAACGCCAAGGCGGCGTCGTTCGCGTGGCTCTGTCTCGGATCTCTTCCGCTCTTCGACGTCGGCTTGCTTTTGATTCACGGAACCGACGGCATCGCCGTCCGGTGCCTTGTTGTTTTCCGTGTGTGTTTAGTCGGACCGGACACCCGTCTCACCTTTCTTTTTCAAATTCCATAAAACAGGTCATCAAAAACGTCTCCACCCTTTTTTACGACGAGCCCGATCTTTTGAAAGGCAAGGACGGTTTGGAGTTCTTCGTTCCCAAAAACGCCAACCCCCCAAAACCCAGCATTTGGTTCGACTGGAGTCCGCAGGCGCACGGTCGGTACGGGCGCACGTCCTTCCGGGTCGCCGTGCGCATGCTTTTGCTTTGCGAAAAGCGCTCGCGCACGCAGCCGCCTGATTTGAGTAAAAAACGGGTGCGGGTGTTGGGCGGGTTGGGGGACGGGAAAGGCGGCGACGGGTCCAGTGACGAGTACAGCACCAGCGGGAGCGACTCCGAGACCGATTCGGACGAGAAAGGCTCGAAAAAGAAAGACGGGCCCCGGGATCCGGAGGAAGGGGCGGTGGATCCCTCAAAGATTCCCCCGATTTGGGACGGCGTGTTCGTGCGCGCTTTAAGCGAGTTTGAAAAAATGACCCTGGACATAAAACCCATGGACGACAAGGAGTGCTGGGAAGACGCGCTTACGCAGAAGGAAGAGAACAAGCAGAACCTCGAGGTGCTTGGCCGGGGGAAACGGCCGAAACCGGACAGCGACTCGCCCCCCGAGTCGCCGCCGCCGCCCAACGGCGCGGCGCCGAGGTCGCGGAAAAGCGCCAGGATCATCGCGAAAGTCAACAGGTACGCTTGAGGCTTTCCCAAATCCAGACACACTGTTTACTGCCCCTCTTTGAGTGCACTACTTGTGATGTATGTAGCATTTCCAGTACTAGTAACAGTTACCAGTACTGGCAACAACTACATACAGCACAAGTAGACTGTTCGGCCCGATTACTATACCCAATCCCCCATACAGTGCACCCGTACTCGAGACTCGCGACTGACCTTTTTCTTTCCCACTCGCAGGGGCGCGACGTACACGTCGTACAAGCACTTGATGAGCGGCCGAGGGAGCGGTGATACGAAAGAAAACACCTCTGGACGAGGCCGGGGAAAACGCATGAGCCTCACGGGAGGCGGCCGGGGCGGGACGTTGACGGGCGGCGTCGCCGCGATGTCCACTTTGAACGAAACCGCGCCCCTCTGTCCGGACGCGAAGATCGTGTTTGAACGAAACCCAAAGGAAATGTCTCTGCTCGCGCCGGACCGCCCGGGGCTGCACCAGCTCCCCGTGCTGGCCATGGAGCGGATTTTATTCTTCCTAGCGCAAGCCGAGGGGAAGGATGAGCTGAAAGCGCAGCGGGAGGCTTTGATGAAATCGCTGGGCAAGGCGAAATGACGAAAGTGGAGAGGTAGCAAACCAAGCGCCTTCGCGACATGTACCACCCCGCGCGGCTTGTAATACATGTCAACACACATGTACTTATCTAGAATACGTGTCTACACGTACTTCTCTGACTTCTAACTAAAGACTACCGCGACTATCTATTTTACATACCTTCACAAACACACAAACCAACCCCCCTGACTAACTCCTCACCCACGCCCACCCGCACGCCGCGCCGAGCGCCAGCCCCGATAGCAAAAAGAAAACCATCGCTGTCCCGCAGGTTTCTTTGTTTTTCTTGGACGTGAACTGTGTCGGCGCGGTCATCATGGCGACACTGGAGTACCACCCGTTGGTGATGCCCAGACACGCGACGAGCAGGAAACACGCGGTTGAGGAAAAATCGTTTTGGGGAAAGCCGTTTCGTTTCGAAACAAACAGAAACGCGGGGACGAAGAACACGCGCGCCGCGCTTAGGGCGGCCAGCGTATTCGGGTTCCTCGCCAGGTTCGAACTCGCGACCTGAAGCCAGCTGGGAAGCATCTTACCCACCACGTCGAATAAGTTGAAGACTAGTATGAGCAACACGGGGAACCAGTCACCCAACCTGGCGTCGCGCACGTCCTCCGCCAAAACGCCCGGGAAAATCGAAAGCGTAACCGCGTACACGGCGAACACGGAAAACGCGTGCGGCCGTATTCGGCGCACGACGAACGCGAGCTGGGATTTGTGTAAAGTACCATCCGTACCATCGCTGATTTGCGTTTCTTCGCCTCGAGTTTCGCCGGGGTATTCCGCGCGCTGAGATTCTGTGGCGACGCGCGATTGCCCCGCGGTGTTCGCCGGCGCGCGGTGTTCGTCTCCGTTTTCGTATTTTTCGTACTGTAACCCCTGTGCCCCCTTCCTGTGCTGTTTAAATATTGCCGTCTTTTCAAGCCGGTCGAAAAGCACAACGCACGCCACCACCCACGCCGCGCTCAGCGCGAAGTAGACCGTGGCGCCTTTCCGCGTGCCAGATTCCGTTTGCGCAAACGACGCCTTCGTGACTAGCCGCAGCGTGGAGGTGACCAAACCCGAAAAGCTCGTGCCTGCCATCAGCGCCTGTGTGAACTTTTCCGGCATACGCCCCACCACGGCGAACAACGAGCCTTGGCAGATCGCATCGGAGGCGCCGGTCAGGGCGACGGCGACGTATAGCACGACTATATTGGTCGACACCGCGGGCGCCAGGAGGCACACCAGGAAAGCGCAGTACCCGAATCTGATGCGCGTTCTTTGGGAAACAAAGTCTCCCCAGCGAAGCACGCAGCACAGCATGGCAAGATTCGGGGTGAAATAAAGCACCCCGAACGCCCGGTCCACGTGCTGGCTGCGTGGGTACGTGTTCGTGAAGTAGTCCACCGCGCTTATGTACGCGTTCCACGGGAAGAGCAGACCCGCGCCTAACACGAAACACGTCCCGTACGCCTCGGTTTCGTCCGCCGGTTGTTCGTCGCGTCCGTACGCCTCGACTGAAGAGCTGGAAACCGTCCCTTCGGGAACCAAAGTCGCGAACTCGACATCCCGCGACAGCATTCGTGATGTCCTGTCCGAGGAAGGGCGCGTGAGCGCGCGCCACCGCACTGGCGTGTTGCCCGTGGAAAATGTGTTTCGGCACCATGCGAAAATCGTCTCGTCCCGATTTTCGTGCCGCTCCCTTTTTCACAGGCGTCCAGTCACGACCGATCCACCCGTTTCAGTGCGCAACACACTCTTGAACGCGATGCCGTTCCAGAACCAAAGCATGATCACCTTCGCCGCGGGCCAGGCGAGGAAGATGTGGCCTTTCGTCGCGGGTTTCGGCGTCGTCGGGTACGGCTGCGTCGTGGCCACCCTCGGCATCACCGAGGAGGACAAGAAGAAATCGGGGTTCCTCAACCCGGGGGGGTCGCACTGAGTCCTTCGGTGACGACCGAGGGTTGACGGCGGTGACACGACGAAGCGAACGCGCGCGTGTTGTTTGCAGTCCTGAAAACTACCGTGCCCGCCTGCAACGCCTGCGCTTGAGCCAGACGCGAAGGCGACTAGAGGGTTGATCGGGCGGGCGGGGATGGGCGATTGACTAAAAACCCTATGGGGAAGTGGAGACCTCTTGAAATACTCGGTTATTAAACACATTCCCTCAAAGCCCCCCGTTAAACACTCCCTTCACGGATACACGTCCGACTCCGTGACCGAAAACCCGGCCTGGTGCCGAACCGAAAAGGTCTCTTCGTGCCCGTTTGCGAAGTGCGACTGCCACCGCTTCGCCGCCGCGGCTTGCCACGTAGCGGTGGTTGCGGTTGGCGACTCCCTGTGCGGTGCCAAGGGCGTGACTTCCCTGTTGCTGTCGTGCCTTGCATCGGCACTTGACTTGGCGACCAACCTCTGGCGCTCATTGGATGTCCCACCCACACCACGCGTAACGAGTAGTGCGATTCCGAAAATGCCAACCGTCGCGACCACCGCGGCGGCGCTCAACACTCTGAACACGGAATTCGGCACTCGATTGAGATTGCTTTGGGTGTTTCCAACAAACGAAAACGAAAACGCATCATCATTCGCGGGAACCACCGGGTCCCGTTCCCCAAGCGACGCCTCCACCAAGAACCCCAGCGTTTCACTCTTCGCACGCGCAGCTGCGTCAACACGCGCCGCGTGCGCTGTTTCGCTTTCTTTCACGTACTCGGGGCGAACAAACGTTTGGAACTCGTCAGGCCCGAACTTACCCTCACCGAAGTCACCGTCGCTCCGAGCGGCGTCATCCACGGCGGACGCGGCCCGGTCGTCGCGCACCGCCGGAACACCGAGGGCGTCGCCGAGAGACGACAGCGGCAGCGTGTTCATCAAGTTCGGCGCGGGAAGGCGCGTTTCGCCGTCATCCCGCAATGACGGCGCGGGCGCGTCGTACGGCTCGTACGGCTCATACGAAGACTCGGGCGCCGCCGCGTCCTCGACAAGCACCGAGGCCACGTCAAAATCGCCAGCCTCTTCCACATCAAAGACCTTCTCATCCCCACCCAGCGTCGTGGCGTCCACCACGATTTCGCTCCCACTCAAGTTGCCGTCGCCGTCGTCGAGATTCTCGTCGTCGCCCTCCCCCAGCGACGACCGCGTCACCGCGTTCCTCGCCGCCGCCGCCGCTTCCCTTTTGTCGTTTTCCGCGATTTCCTGGTACGCGTTGTCCGCGCTCGCCGCGACGGCGCGAGGGTCAAACGGCTCCCGGTCGATGGGCTCTGTGATGTGCTTTCCAGTCATCACCACGGGCTCGCCCACCTTCGCCGCCGCCCTGTCCCTCGCCGCGACGCGCTCGGCGTCCCTAACCTCACTCGCCGCAACCGCCGCCGCCTCTTGCGACCCGGGAAGGCGCGTACGCGACGACGCTTTTGAGGACGAAGCCTTGGACGACTTGGATGCCTTGGATGCCTTTGACGACGTCCACGTCTCACCTTTCGTTTGTTTCGTGGAAATCTCGGGACGCGGGAAATCGTCCAGGGACTCGTAGTCGGCATCCATCCGAGACGCGCCGCGTGAAACCTCGGCCTTAACCTGCTTGTGCGATTTTGTGTCGCCTGACTCGCTTCGGCCCTGGCGCGCCACCACGGGCGCGGGGACCGTGTCGGACCGCGCGGTTTCGGACTTCTTCGCCTTTGTTGCTTTCTCAGAACGCACCTTTTTCAGCGTGGAACGCACCTTCTTCGCCGTTTTCAAGTCAGACCTTGCGTCCACCTGCTTGGTTTCCGTTTTGAACCCCCCCCGCGCGCCCGCGCGCGACGCAACCGTGGCCCAGCCGTCGGCGCCCACCGAGACGTCGTTTTCAGGAGTTTCAGGAGGTACCGACGCCGCCGCGGCCTGGTGGGTCTCCACGTCCGCGTCGCGCCGAGAGGAAGACATGGCAGCCCCCCTCGGGCTGAACTCGGGCAAATCGTCGAATTCGATTTCCATCAAACCCGTTCCCGCGACTTGCGCTAAAAGGTGCAGGCGCCACATCCCCCGCGACTCCACTAAAAGCCCATGGTCGCCGAGGTCTTTGTTTTTTTTTGAAACGCCGCTTTCTAAACGCGAGCCGCGGTTTTGTGTCGGAACCCACCCGGCGTCGATCGCGGCGGTTTCCGCGTTCCCCCGCCACCGCCCGCCCATCGCCGCGGCGAACAGCGCTTTCGAGTGCGCCTTACCCATCCCATCTCCGCTCTCTTCAAGCGCGGTCACAAGCTTGTCGTTCCCGGGCTGCAACTCGCCAGTCACCGCAGGCGCGGAAACGCCTTCCCCACACCGCACCAACGCCCGGAGGCCTTTGTCGCGCAGCGTAAGGCCAACCGCGGCGGCGCGGATGCGCCCGCCCCCCGCGGACCCCGCGGTCGCGGGCTGCGACCACGTACGCGATTTCAGGTCAAGCGCGTGTACGTCTTGCAGGAACTGCTTGCTGTGGTAATCCTCGCCGCCGATGACGTACATCACGCCGTCCTTGATCACGGACGCGTGGAGCCGGCGCTGCGACGGGGGCAGCCCTTTCGTGTGAACGCGGCGCCACACCACGTGTCGAGGGTTGCTCAAATCAGCGACGTGCGTCGCCGTGGACGCGTACGTCGCGCTCCCGCCCGTGTGGTCCCACACGCTGCCTCCCCAGACCCACATCTGTTGGTTCGCATCGAGCACCGCGGTATGTTTGTTTCGGCGCACGGGGAGGTCGCCTGTGACTTTGGGGTAAAAAAACTTAAAAGTGTTCAAGTCGAGGGCGAGGAGCTCGCCGACGTTGAAACCCAGCCGGCCTTCCACGACGAAGCCTCCGAAAAAAAACATCACGTTTTCGTCGGTAACCACCGCGGACGCGGCTGACCGCGCCAGCGGGAACGGCGACCCGCCTTTGTGCGACTCCTTGATCACCAAAGGCAGGTCAAACGGGCCTTGCGAAACGGCCGCGGCGTTCTTTTTCAGTTTTGGTTTTTCCGTGTCAACCTCGTGCCACGCCCCGTCGTCCAACCCAAACGCGAACACGGAATCAAGCCGCTTGTCGGTTTCGTCTCGGCCCCCGAAAACCACGAGCGCGCGCTGTTGTATGCCCCCCAACGTGATCGGGTGGGGGGTCACCACGGCGACGTGCTCGTCCCTTCGGCCGGGCGTGACGGCGGCGGCGTTTGCACCGGCGCCGCCGCCGCCGGCGCCGGCGCCGCACTCCGCCCCCGCGCAAACCCACCCGGTCCCACTCCCGTCAAACACGGCCAGCGCATCGTTGTCCTGGAAATCGTTACCCCCGTCCCACACCTTGTACCCGCCGTGGAAGTACGCCTTGTCGTGCAGCACGGACACCGCGGCGCCGCTCGACGCAAACGCCGCGGTGCCCCTCGTGGCGTCCTCCTCCTCCGCCAGCCGGCAGAACACCGCGCCTTCGCCCGCGCCGAGCCCCGCGAGCACCGCGGTGTGCGTTGTGGAATCTCCCCCGTCTCCCAAGCCGCCGTGAATCAATATGATCTCGCCGTGCGACGCCCTGACTCGCCTGGCGATGTCCTCCTGGTCCGCGGCGGGGGGGCCGGCGGCGAAATCCACGCCACCGCCCGCAGATTCAACTTGTTGTTGTCGTTGTTTCGGGGGCTGCGCATGCGCCGCGGCGTTTTCGGACGTGGACGCCACCGCCGCGCGCTCCTCTGTGTCCCTCGCGTCCTGCAAGTCCCTCATGTCAGCCTGCGTGTTTGGTGCGGGGGCGATCCTGGCGCGCAGGTCATCGAGCTCATCAGAGGGGGCGCCGTCTCCGCCACCGCGCCTCATCTGCGCTGACGACGGCTCAGCCCGCATGTCACTTCCCTGCAGCCACGCCACGGCGGAGCCCGCGTTGGCACCAGACACCGCCGCGGCGAACACCGCCAAGGCGACCACGCATCGTCGCGGACGCGGCCGCGACATCCGGGTGGGAGCGCTCCCAATCGCGTTCGCGCCTCGCTATGGAGAACCCCCAAGAGGCGCCGGGGTGTTGTTCAACGATTTCTCAGGAAAAATAACATCTTTGAAAGGAGAAATGGTTTTTGAAAGTCTGTCGCCTTTGAATTCCAAAAATCGCACCCCTTTTAAAATTGCGATTTCAGCTTCACATTTACCTATCAACAGAACCCGTCCCCAACTCGTTCCCACCCACAAGCGCCCTCCCCGATTCGCGCTCACTCTTGTTAGCGCGCGCGACATGCTTCGCACCACCGCCACCGCGCTTTGGTCCCGGTTCGTGCCGGCGGCCAGGCAGCACCTGACCGGTGCCACCGCGGCGTCGGCACAGAGGGTAAGTGTTTTCCCCCTCGCGACGCACACGACGCGCGGTTTCCGGACCACGCCCTTCGAACCGGTTTTCGAAGCGTGCCATCAACGCTCATTCTGTCGCGTCCAGAAGAAATCCCGCACCCAACTGACCATCCCCGTCTCGCAACCCCAGGCGACGCGCTCGTTCTGCGCCCCCCCCGCGGCTGGGGAGGATGAATACGAGATCGACGAACACGCGGTACGTGTGATAATCTGAACTCAGTAGATTTGTGTCGGACGCGACGCGGAACCCGAACGGAACGCACGGCGCCGATCGCACACGTTCGTCGCTCTCGCTGACCACATCCTGTTTCCCGTAACTCGCACAGCCCCCCCTGAACCTGTTCGGGCTCCCCGCGAGATACGCCAGCGCGCTGTACACCGCCGCGAGCAAAGCAGGGAACATCCCCACTGTGCAGGCGGAGTTCAAATCGGTAAGTTGCCTGTGTGGACGATGGACCGTAGCCGACGTTTTGCCGGACGGACACGGTCGTGCCGACAAGCGGTTCGTGGGCCGAACGAACCGAGGCATAAAATGAATCGTTGCGTTGAATCTCGAATCTGACCACCACCACCCCTTCCCATCCCCCCCTTCCCACCAAAAAGGTCATCGACGCCGCTAACGGCGACGCTAAATTCAAAACGTTCCTGGAGGACCCTACTATGTCCAAAACCAAGAAGATCGCGGGTTTGACTGCGTTTTGCGACGGCGCGAACTTCGCGCCGATTACCAAATCGTTTCTGGTCGTTGTCGCGGAAAACGGCCGACTCACGCAGGCGCAGAAGATCTACGACGCCCTGGAGGAGTACACCTTAGCCGCGGCTGGCCAGGTCAAAGCCACTGTGACATCCGCACAGCCTCTTTCCGCGGCGCAACTCTCGGAACTCACGCAGAAGCTGCAAGTGCACGTGGACGCCACCGAGTCGCTGAAGGTTGAAACAAAGGTTGACCCTCGCCTGGTGGGGGGATTCACCGTCGCGATGGGGGAGGATTTCTTCGACCTCTCCCTCATGTCACGGATCCGCCAAATGGAAGCCGAGCTCGCCAAGCCCATCGGGGCGTGAATTGCGGTGGGAGGGGTGTATGATGTATAAGGTTTTACCGTAGCAGCGAGAATGAAACGAAACGAATCGCGTTCACAAAGGAGATTACTCATTTACAAAATTCTCTCAACACGCGCAGTCCCCTCCCCCCTTTTGCGCCCTGTATTGTTTCAGTCGTACATTCCCAGCTCCCGTGGACGTTTCGAGTACTAAACTGGGCGTCTCCAGCACTCCCCTAACGAGCTCGAGAAACGCTTCCTGGACGAAGGCGTTTGATTTGGCGCTGCATTCAAGAAACAAACATCCGTTTTGCGACGCGAACTCCTCCGCTTCTTCCCTGGAAACCGCCCGATCGCTTTCCTTGTCGCTTTTGTTGCCAATCACGATCTTCACGCAGTCCGCGACGGTTCCGTACATGTCAACCTCTCTCGCCCAGATCTCGGCCAGGTTCTCGAACGTCTCACGCCGCGACATGTCGTACACGAAAATCACCCCTTGTGCGCCGCGGTAGTACCTGCGATTGAGAAAGAAAAAAGAAAAGAAAAAAAAAGGTCAGTCCTGAGCGGGGTCCTCCGTAATCGCGCCGGACACAGGGCACTGGTCCGAGTAATCGGGCCTCCACAGTGCGTTTGTGATGTATTCGTAAGAGTTACCAGTACGGCAGTAAGTGTTACTAGTACGGGCAATGCTACACACGGCACGAGTAGTGTGTTCGACCAGGTGCTGTAATAAACAGTCGTTTTGGATTTGGAAAACGCAAACACGCACGAGCTCGTCAGCGTCCGGAACCGCTCCTGCCCCGCGGTGTCCCACACCGTGAGCTTTAAGCGCTTGTTGTCCACGTCCAGGAACTTCAGCTTGAAATCCACCCCGATGGTGGGGGTCTGGTTTTGTTCGAACGTGTCGTCGCTGAACCGCAGAAGAAGGCTGCTCTTCCCGACCCCGCTGTCGCCCACCAGCAAAAGCTTCACCAGATGGTCAAACGAACTCGAATCCGTGCGTTCGCTCATGGTGTGTGAGTTTTCAGATGAGCCGCCTGCCTTCTGGGGCGTCACGGCTCGATTGCCAACCACCTCGCCGAGACGCGCGACGCGGTCGTCAGCGCCGGTGGTGCTTCCGACGCGCTGTGGGCGACTGCGGGTCGTTGTTCATCTGGAAAGCGCGAAAGGCAAATGTGATGATGATGATGACGCGGATTTTTACAACCCCTCGTTTTCAGGAAAACGTCACTACCGCTCATGGCGCCGCGCCTGAGTGGCTTGGCGAAGCAGGCGCTTTCGTTACACCGCGCGTTGCTCCGCGCGGTTCGAGGCAAGCCTGCGGAAACACGCGCGGGGCTTGTTTCGCGAATCAGAGCCGAGTTCGAGGCCCGACGAGGGTTGGACGCGATGCGGGACATGCAGCAGGTGGAACATTACATCCGATTTGGACGAAAACAACTGCAGAGGCTGATGGACCCGAACGTCAAGGCGGTGGGGGGAGGGTAGGAGGTGGTAGGTTACCTACCTGCCTATCGCGTGGGTGCGATATAGAGGTAATAATATAGAACGGGAGTATTTCATGTAGTGGCGTAGTGGCTAATCCGCTAACCACGCGTCTATTTCGTCATCCGTGTTCGCCGATCGCGGCGTGTCGTTCTTTTCGTCCTCCACCTCCTCCGCGCTTTCGCAATCCGACTCCGCGGCTTCGCCTAGTTCAACAGCCCGGTAGTCCACCACGGAAGTGGTGTCTATAGCCACGACAGAGGCGTATTGGTGCGTCGCCGCCGGAGACGACGACACACGAACAGGCGTACGAGGAAACAAAGGAGGCTTCCCCGCGCCGGACGTACGGACCGGGACCGGAGTTGTTTTTTGTGACGTCTCTTTCTCCGGTGCTTTCGGTTCCGGCGTCGCGACCGTCGCGACAGTCGCCGCCTTCGCGACATTCCCCGCCTTCACCTCCACCTTCCCCGCCTTCGCCTCCACCTTCCCTGCCTTCACCTCCACCCCGAGTAGTAGCTTTGTTTTCTCCCCCTTCCCCTTCCCCTTTCTCTCCGCTACCGCCGCTCGCGAAGCTCGCGCGCCGAACGCGACGAACGCGGTGACCGCCGCAACCGTCGCCGCGAGTACCGTGCGCGACGCCGACGACACCACGCCGATTTGCGTCGCGTCGCGCGTCTCCGCGCCCGCCACGTTGGACATCCGGAGGCCTAAATATGACTCCACGGAAGACGGCGTCAGGGTGAGCGTTGAGTCAACAGGGCTGCTGTGCCCCAGCGCTCCAGAGGAATATGAAACGTCTCCCGAAGACCGTTTCGTCGTCGCGCGCCGCGTCGCGTGTCGCGTCGACCGCTGGTCGCAAAGCTCGTCGCTCCAAACGCACGACCCAAAGGTAAGGGGCTGGCACAGGAACGACTCCGTGTGTGCTGCACCGCCCGCCCGCAATGGCTCGCACGCACGGGAAGACGCGCACTCGAACGCGGGCGCTTCTGGCGCCGCGGCGACGGACCCGGAGCTGGTTACGCCGATTTCAGCCGCCTCTGCGAAACGCGCCGCGGAAATCGTAACAGACGTGGTGGGCGTCGACTCCTTCTCGTCGTCACCCGGCGCGATGCCGGTCAAAGACCTTCGGTGCCTGTGTTTCGAGCTGCTGTGTGTTTTTGAATGTTTCATCGCGTGCTTTTGCACACCCAGGCTGCCCTGCTTCCCAAGGCTCACCTTCTCCACGGGCGCGGCGCACGTGCTCGTGACCCCCAGCGCGGGGCAGAACCCCTTGGCGCCGCCCAGCAGCGCCACGTCGGCGCAGCTCGCGCGCGGGACGCCGCGCATGTTCACACACTGCCCGACGCCGTCCTGTGAAGGGAGACAGGAGCACCTGCACGACCCCGTTCTGCCTCCCGACGGGTCCGCATCGATGTCCGACCCGAGCTTCCCGGTCTCGTCCACGCCCCTTCTTCGAACGCGCGCCGCCTCCGAACCGCCCGTCGCCCCGGCTAAGCGCTCCGCCTGCGCGCGCCGAGCCGAGGCCAGCGCGTCTTGCCGCGAAGACGCGGCGAGCGCCGAAGTGTCTGTGACCGTTCCTTCCTCCACAGCTTGGGACTCGTAATCGTCCGGAACGTGGGACGCTTTTTCCAAATGGCTCTGTTTCGTTTCCGAAAGCCGGTCCGTCGCCGCGACCGCCGCGATCGCGCTGGCTTTTGATTTGCCGTACGCGCCGGGGTTCGTTTGCGGCACGAGTAAACCGTGCTCGGATTTTCCATCAACGTCAGTGTTCGCGACTAATCTCTTCACGCCGATTCCGGAAACGGCTTTGCGCGCGGTCACGGTGAAATCGCTCAAGTAACCAACAGGCGTCACCGCCTCCCCGACGGCGCTCCACAGCTGGCGCATCAACACGGTTTCGTCGTACCCGGCGGTTACGCTTCCCGGCGCGGCGCCGAGGTTGGCGCTTCCCCCCGCGCTCGCGCGCCGCGCGCCGGACGCGATTCGCGTTTGCGAGTCCAGCAGTTCCCGCAGCCCTGATGGACACTCAGCGGACGCGCCCCACGTGTTCCCCATTGACACGACCACGGTGTTCGTTGTTGGGGCGACCACGACGAACTTCCCCAGCTTGCCCACCGCGAACGCGAGCGGAAAAGAAGGGCCGTCTGCGCCGAGAATCGCGGACGACGACGACCCCGTGTCGCCGCACCCGGTTTTCTCGGCGCCTTCGTAATCCTCCCAAGCAGGCGCGCGGTGCTTTTCTTGTGGCGCGTCGCCCAACGATGACAGCGACGTGGGGTGGCCTTCCTTGGCGTGTTCCAAATCCAACTGCTTCGCAGCCCCCAGCAGGTGTGTTTGTTCCGCCGAAACCGCGGCGTCGATCTTGGTCTGGCGAGGGTCTTTCGATTTTTCACCCGCTTTCATCTCCTTTTTGGATTTCTTCCGCCCTCCCGCCTGCGCAGCCTTCCTCGAGCCTTTCCCCAAAGCCCCTGACCCCACCTCCACGCCCGCGAAGAACGCGGTGGCCCTGGGTTGCCCCGAAGCGGTCGTCCCCGGGTGCACCAGCGTGGAGTACCCGGCGTTGGCGTTGGCGTTTGGCGACGACGACGCCGTCATTCTTTTCACAAAGTCTTCATCCACCAGCCGCTGGCCAACCCCGTTTTCATCCAACCAAACACCCCCGTTCGCGATGAGCTGCCCGAACCGCGCGGCGTCGCGACACGTCGCCATCTGCCCCCCCGCGAAGCGAAGTCGGGTCCCACCGACGCGATCGCCGCCGTTTCCTCCAAAGAAATCGGAAACCCCCAACGGGCGCGTGAAGTGTTTTTTCGCCCACTCGTTTGGCTTACCTCCCGTGGCTGTGGCTACGACGTCGGAAAGCACGTCGAGGAGCTCGCCGAAGTTGTCGTGGTGCCACACCGTCCCGGCCCTCGCCTCGCCAACGCCCGTGGTCTCGGAAAGAACGTGCCGCGCCGTCACAAACGCCCACTCGTTTCCCCACCGCAGCTCGGGATGGCGCTTCAGCGCTTCTGGATCCACCGTCGCGGTGTCGCCACTGTCAGTCGTCCCCGCGCTCGCCCACTCCCTCACCGCAGGCGCGCCAATGCCGTAATCAACAAGCGGGGTGTCTAAATCGATAAGTCCGTGTCTCGCCGCCGCGCCGACGAGAAGCGCCGCCGCCACGCGCCCGACGCCGTCGATGTGATGCAGCGTCTCCAAATCGCCCCCCTCGCGGTACGTCTCGTGCACGATTACGCCATCCTTGACGACTACAAAGCAGTCTCGCTGTTCGAGCTCACGTGAGTGTCGCTGTGACGCGTCGCTGAGCTTCACAGAGCTCAAGCCGTGCACCCGAGGCGCCTCCACGAGCCACTCACCTGGGCCGGGGCCCAGCGAGTTCGCGCCGAGGCGGAACACCGAGTCCCTGTGCCCCCACAGGAACGCCCCGCAAACGCACGCCAGGGCGAAGCTCAGGGCGAGGAACACGCGGTGGTGGTGCCGACTCCAGAAACCACCGTCTACGGAGGCGCGAGGGACGTGTGGGGAGGGGGTGGATGGGTCAGCGGGGAGGGGAAGGGAAGGGTGCAGGCAGACGTGTCTCGGGATCCGAGAAATCGAATGAGAGACGAGAGCAATTTCGGCGAGATTCTAGAGGCCCGTCGTGTCCCGTCCGCGGAGCACACCACCGGGGGCAGAAGGACCACGCACCGTTTCCGTCAAGGCCGCGGACCCGCCGGCGCGTTTCGAGTGTCATGGCGCCCGAACACGAGTGTTCGGCGCGCGTCTCGCGATGTTTGGCGGCGAGGGGAGGAAGGCCGCTTTCCGTCGTTCAACACAGATGGTGTTACGCCTCTCATTTTGATCGGTCCTACTTCTCAAAGGAAGGTCCTTTCGCTTTCCGCGACTTCCATCGTGGACATGGCATCATTTTGAGTGTGAAATGCAGTTGATTTCGCTTTCAACCAACGCGATCTCTCGTTTTTGTCAGATTCGAGCTGGCGCTTTCCAACCAATGAAGGAGTTGGTTGGCTTCCGGAAATGAAGTGAACGCCGTTTCGCTCATCCCCAACCCACCCCACTCCACAGACACCCACCCACGAACATGAACTCCGTCGCCTCCACCACCGCGCCCGTGCGCGTCCCCGCGCGCCCCACCAGCGCAAAGAAGGCTCGCTCCGCGACCGTGGTCCGCGCCACCCAGGACAGCAAATCGAAAGCAGCCCCGGTGGAGGAAGAATCGGGGTTCTGGCGGAAGGTGTTCCTGCCGAACGGCAAGGAGGAGGTCAAGTCCGAGGACTACCAGAAGTTCCAGACCGAGCTCAAGGCGCAGAAAGCGGCGAACGCGAAAAAGGCAGAAGAGAAGGAGAAGGGCTGCGTGATCATGTAATGCGGTAACCACGGACTGAAGCGATTGACTCAGATTGCCAAAACAAGATATTTTCAATCGATGGATGGAACAGAGTTCACCTTGAATCTCGTATCACGATCCCTCCCAGTGCCCTGATAACACCGCCAACACCGCGAAGCGCGCCTTCCCCCGCTTTGCGGGTCATCTCAAGCGTCAACCCCGCCACGCGGAAGGGCAGCTTGCCGAATTTCTTCTCCCGACGCGTCGCGCGACGGCTGCGACGCGGGACGCCGGCCCAGGTTGGTTTCGTCAGCAAACCTTCCAGGTGCGGGCCGTACGACGAAGGGTCGCCTCGTCGTGACGACGGAAGCGTCGTCTCTGTCTCAAGCAAGACCTCGTTTTTTTTACTGAGCACAGGGACACTGTGTACCGTCTCACCGTTCTCTCCGGTATCCGCCGTTGCCACACCCACCGCCTCCCCCGACACCGCCAAAAGCTCCTTAACGATCGTCCCCGCGCGACGCATCGGCATGGAGCTCACCTCGTCGTCCTCGCCGCCGTTGGCTGCTTCTCCGCTAAAATATTCCCCGTCAACCGAATCGGCCGCGAACAAACTCGCGCCCGACGGCGTGGACCGCGGTGAGGTTTCGTTTCGCTTTCCAATCGCTTTTTCACTTTCCAATCGCGAAGAGTCGCTTTCGTCGACCGCGGTCTCCTCCGTTTTACCCCGGCTTCGACGACGACGACGACTCACTGTCACCCCTCGAAGCCTGGATTCGAAATCCGGGGACGGACAAGACGGGAACGGGGAGTTTTCTTTTGACGCCGTGGACGTGAATGATTCGTCCCCAACCGGTGTCCGGTTGGGAGACGAGAAAGAGACGTCCGACACCTCGAGCGCCGATTCAAACCCGAATCGCGCCGTTCTCCACGAGTCCTTCGTGTCCGGCGGCGAACGCCACGCCACGCCGCCTGGTTTCACACAGGTGCGGTAAACCGATCCCACGGATGCGTTCAACGTTTCCGATTCACTCGTCCCTCGCGTCGGGGTTTCGCGAGTTTCAATTTCTTCCAGAATGTCCTCAAGCACTTCGACTTCGTTCGCGAGGCTTCGCAGGTCGGTATCGCGTGCGACGCGAAGAAAATCACAGTCTCGGAATGAGCGCGACGCGCCAGTTGGCGTGACGACTGCGAATTCGAATTCGGAGGTGGAATCGGAAGGACGCTCCACCGCGTTGTTTCTCGCCGCGAGCGATTCTCGCGCCGCGGCGAGATTGTCACCGGGTTCTGACGAAACACCGTTGTTGCCGTTTTCAGTCACCGCCAACACCGGATGGTCAGCAGTCGTCGTGTCTCTTTGCGACCTGGTCTCGCGAAGTCGCGGCGTTCGAGACGCATCCTCCGCGGCGGTTTCGTTGATGTGCGTCCACCGCGTTTCCGTCGCGGAGTGCCTTCGTCGTTGAAACTCCGCTCTTCGTTGTTCGTTCCGATTCTGCGTTTCCCCTCGCGTGGTCTCCAGGCGGCGCGCCTCTGGCACGTCGCGCGCAGACGCCGCGTGCGCCACTCGTGTTTCACGGCCAATGCCGACCCGCTCGCTTTGCACACGAAGCAACGCCGCTCGGCGTTCGTTTCGTTCGCGGAGCTTCAAATCAAGCTGCGCGTGCAGTGCGTTCATCTCATCGTAGTCGTTCAACCGACGCTGCGCATCCTTGTCGTCTCGTGCCGTCTCTTTACGCGCGCGGCGAAGACGCGCGAGTTTCTCCGTGGTTCGCGGCACGTCAACCACGTTGCCGTTCGACGCGAGCCGAAGCCCGCCGACGGTCTCCTCGGGACCCGCCGACATAGAAGCGCCTCGAGGAGTAGCGCACACTTTTAAATCGTTGCTTTTGGAGAGGCGGCCGTTGTTATTTTTTATTTCGGTTGCGGAAAAAAAAAGGCTCATCAGTTGGGCGAGCGCAGATTGAAGGGAAGACGCACAAAAGTTGGAGTTGGGAGAGCGCCAGACTGAAGGGAAGACGCACGGAGCACACAAAAAAGGCTCAGTTGGGCGAGCGCCAGACTGAAGGGAAGACGCACAAAAATTGGAGTTGGGAGAGCGCCAGACTGCGGGAAAGACGCACGGAGCGCAGATGGAACGAGCGACTGTCTTCTGTTACCCAATCAGGCGCCGTTTCCCTACCCGTCACCGCCCTTGCTGGTTGGATGCGTACGACGCCCCCTCTTCTTTGGTCATCCCCGGCGGCACCGCGGTGACCCCCCACGACGACGTTTCCACGTTCAGTTTTTTCATCGCGGTCGGCAAGTCCTCCTCGCCCCACTCGCCGTGTCGGTTCGCGCCGAGGTGCCCGAGCGCGCCGCCCCATCTGGTCTGGACGGCCAATCGCGCGTCTCCGAGCCGCCCGAAGTCACGCGCGCTCGATTCGCCCACCCCACCCTGCCCGAAAACCCCCGTTGTGCCGAACGCGCCGCCGAGGTAACGCTGTTCGATGTTCAGGGCCATGACATTTTGCGCGTGTGTGTCGTTTGTGGCGTTCAAATCATTTGAATCGCCGCCCCCGCCGCGCGTGCCGACCGCGTCCAGCCCCGCCCACTGAACGGGTTTCTCGCCTTGTCGAAAAAACAGGGGGAACGCGTTTGTTAAACGCCCGGGTAAAGTCGGGTCCTCGAACGACCCGAACGACGTAATGTTTGCCGCGTCGGCGTCCATGGGAAAATCGAAAAGGGGCGGGGACTTTTCGCGCGACGGTTCCGCTTCGCCCGATCCGTCTGCTTCGTGTCCGCTCCGCGTGCGTCGCTCGCACTCCCGTTCGAACCAGTCCTTGAAGTAATTTCTCCATGTCGTTGGGTTTCCATCAGCGGCGTTCGCCGCGGAGTTCGCTTCCACAAACGCCGTTTCAAGCGCCGCGAGCGCGGCGCGCGGCGAACCGAGTTGCCAAAACTCTTTGTCGAAACCTTTTTGTTCGATGTCCATCTCAAAAGGCTCCGCAAAATCATCCCTGAGCGCATCTTGGACATTGTTGTTTTCCACATCAAACCTATCTTCGACATCCATCAAAGAGGTAGAAACGCGCGGTACGCCGATTCCGGTGGCACTGGAACTCTCTCTGTTTCCCGAGCTACTCGCTGTATCGTCATCGGCAAAGTACTCGTGCGCGAGAATCTCCCGGGGCGACGCCCTTTCGTCGGGGTCGAACGCGAGCATCCGCAACAGCAAATCTTTCGCGGAGTCATCGCACCCTGCGAACGTGTTCGTGAGTGAGCCTGGTCGGCCTCTTATTCCTTTTAAGTACGCCCGGAATTTAGGGTTCTGAATTCCCTCAACGCATCGCCACGAAGGCGTGCCGACGACGTTGAAGAACAGGTCCAGCCTGGCCCTGGCCCTTGATTCGCGTCGGGTTTTTTGTTCTTTCTTTTTTTGTTTTACCGAGACTTCGTAAGTTGAACCTGAGATGTCACCTCGATTTTGTGTTCCCTGCTTTGCGACATCATCCACCACCGCGGTGTACGTCTCGTCTGTTCCCAGCTTGAGAAGATTTAGCGGGTCGTCGTCGAACCGGAACAGGGGCGCGATTGTTAGGTTCGGAGTCAAGGCGTGCTGTTGCTGTCGCTGCAGGAGTTCGCCGAAAATACACCCCAGCGCCCAGACGTCCATAGACCCGGTGTACCCCCCGTTGCTCATAATCACCTCGGGTGCTCGGTAACAAGGCGTCGCGACCACGGTGGTGAGCATGTCTCGCTGTGCGAATTGGGAATTACGAGCTGCGGCGAGCTGCGGCGACGACCCGTCTACCCCGAACGAACTCGAAACCTCACCAGCAGCGTTCCGCGCGCGTTTCCGTCGCCGCAGCTCTTTTTCAACATCCAAAGTCTCACCTGATTCCGTATCATCCATGATGTCATTGGTGCCCCGCGCCGAGCCAAAGTCGCAGATCTTCACCACCCGACCGCCCATCCGGTTTTGCCCGCAAAGCGTGTTTGCGCTTTTTATGTCCCGGTGCATCACGCCTTCGTCGTGCAGGTACATGATCGCGCTGGTGAGCTGTTTCATCAGGTTGCGGACCTCACCGGCGCGCATTTCGCCCCTGATTTCGTACAAATCACCGCCCTCCGCCAATTCAAACGCCATGTACAAATCGACAGAAAGCGGAATCAGGGTAAACGTGTATGGGTCCATCACCCTGGCGCCTTGCGTCGCGGGGGTGTGGAAAATGTCGAAGATCTTGATGATGTTCGGGTGGTCCAGACGGTTCAAAACCACGACCTCGCGTAACACTCGTTTCGCGGTGTCAAGGGAAGTCAGGGCATCGGGGACGCGCTTCAGCGCGACGACGCGGTTGGCGTCCGTATCGAGTGCCTTGCAAACCGCACCGAATGACCCACACCCCAACACGGAAACCAGCCGGTAGTTCGTCCCGATGCGCCACGTTTCAACCACCCCGCTTTCCGTGTTCCGCACGTACCACACCCCAGGCTCGTTTCCCTCGCGGACGCGAGGGTCGGGGGCGGGGGAGGCCATCGTGTGTCAGACCGGACGAGAGCGCCCCAAAGGATTGAACTAACAACGAAAGGTTCCGTGACGATGCATGTTTTGATGCGACTTTTTCTCGGCGGATTTCCCGCGACTGGCGTTTTTCATCGGCGCGATGGGTGAACAATGTCGAATTCGTTTGATCGCGAGGTGTCGCCGACAGCGCTTCCTTTGAAATGATGAAACCAAGGCTCTCAATCCGCGGTTGTCGCTCCTCGGCAACCCGCTTCGCTTCGGCAGAACCGAAAAAAGCAGGACAATTGCGTTGGCGCTTCGCACTGCTACGTGTCGCACTGCCACGGCAGCCGGCAGGGTCCGAACGCCCACGTCGCAGGACTTGTGTGTGTACATTCCACACACGCGTCTCGGCTTTCGCACCGAACACACCACGTCGTGCACGACGCGACGAGGTCTGCCCCCACCCCGAGACCATCTTTTTCTTTCGGGTGACGCGGCGAGCTCCAACAGCTTTGCGCGTTCCGCGGCACCAGGATGGTGTTTTCCACCGCGCTTCCCCCCGGGCGTCTCGCCCCCGCGTCAGCGAGCGCCACCATATGTGCACCGCGCGCGTCCTCGTCGCGCGTGGAACGCGGTGTCGCTCCTTACGGCGGGCCACCACGCCGTGCCCATGCCGCTGGTTTTTCTACTCTTTCTACTTCCTTTACCGACGCGCTTTCACGAAAGGAGCGACCAACTCAAAAGACGCGCTCAACTCGCGGACGCGCGTCCGTTACCACGCACGCCACGGCGTTCAGAAGGGACACGCACACGAATGGACGGTCAGGCGGGCGAACCGGGTTCAGAGGGACCCCCTACGGCGCGTGGCCGTCCTCCACCAAACCAAACGACTGCAAACGACAATCCAAACACGTCCTCTCCGCGGTGGGAGGCGTGGGTCCCGAAACCATAGCCCAGGCGCTCGGAGACACCATCCCGTTCGCGCTGGTCCAGCCCGCGGGGTTAACCTTCGCGCAGACCATGGCGTACAGCACGTGTTTTGCGCTCGGCCTGATGGTGGTTGTCGCGTCCTTGAGACCGCTCCTGGTGGTGATGCACGGCGCGTGGTGCGCCGTGGCGCCGAGCCGGTGGCGCGGGTCGCTGGACGCCAAGTCAGACGCCGCCGTGTCCTTGGCGTCGCGAAAGCCATTCACGGATTCGTTCTTCGGGTGGATATATAAAATCTTGAGAACCGCGCTGTTGATGGTCGCCCTGGCGTGGACGTACATCGTGATCGTGCCGATTTCCTCGGAGGGCGTGCACGCGCTTTTTCCCCCCGAGAAGTGCGTGAGGGTTTTGCGCATTCTGTTTTACGGCCACGCGCTGAACAGTTTCCGCCAGAGGTACCTCGCGCGGTTCGCCGGGCAGCTACGGGTGAAGATTTACGGTAAAAGCGAGCCCGCGGATTTGATTCCCGCGCACGTGTACGACCGGGAAACGGGGGTTTTGGTGTGGTCCTTGACCTTCCTCGCCGCGCTCGACTCGTTGGGGTTGCCGCTGCAGTGGGTGGTGAAGGGTCTGGGCGCCAGCACTGTGGTGCTTGGTATTTTAGCTTCGGTGGTGTTGCGAGACACCGTGGCGAACTACTTCGGCGGGCTTATCGTCATCGCGGCGGGGTGGTTCTCCCCGAAAGAAGTGGTCCGGGTGTTACTGTCGGGCCGACGAGAAATTAGCGGCCGGGTGGAGCACATCGGGCTTTTGTACACCACCCTCGTCAACCGCGCCGGAAAGGTGGCGTACATCCCGAACAGCGCGATGGTGGCGCACAAAGTGGAGAACCTTTCCAGAGCGCCCTACCGCGAGTTCCGGGAACAGCTCGCGATTCCATTCAAGGACTTGAAGTACGTGCCCGATATCCAGGAGCAGATCGAGGCGTTTCTGCGAAGCACCGCTGGTGCTGATACGATGCGCGGCGTGAGTTTAGCCCCGAGGGCCACGTTGACCGGGATTAACTCGTTCGCGGGAGGGGCGGTGTTGGAAGTGGTGTGCTACAACGACTACCGGTTGTTGCGACAGGAGGGTTTTACCACCATGCGGTTGCGACACCACATGTTTTTAGGGATCGCGGAGATTTTCGAATCCCTCGGGGTGGATTTCGCCATCGCGGGCAACGGCGTTACGGGAAGCCAGGGGTATCAAAACGTGGGGGACAACGGCTTGGAGGGGTACGACGGCACGGCGCAGGCCACGTCGGGGCACAAAAGGGAAAACACGCTCATCGACCAGCTGGACGACCGAGCCGCGGTGGGGTTATACGCGAAAACGCCGTGGCTGTAATCTTTGTTAGGACTCGCACGAAGCGCCGGCGCCGGTCGTGGAGCGCCACCGCCGATGAAACTGAACGGAATCGAAGCGCAGACTCTGGCGTGATGTCGGCGGCGCATCGCCGACGGTTGGCGAGGTGCGTTGTTGGGGAGTGACCGCGACCGCTCTTTGTCAATGTATGACATATGTATGATTGGCTTGTGTTGTTTTCTTTAAAACGCATCGCGACCCCACACATCGCCGTCTCTCAACTACAATTGGCCGTCTCCGGAAACCGGAACGACTCTCTATCGCCGCATCTGCGTAAACGCCGGGTTCGGCTTGGCGCCGGCGCCGCCGAAGGGTTGCGCGGCGCGCGCGGGCTGCCCGAACGGCGACGCCGACGACTGTTGTCCGCCGAACCCGCCGTTCTGCCCGTTTTGCTGCCCGAAAGGACTTCCACTCACAGCTTGTTGCCCGAAAGGACTCGCATTGTTACTACCGCCGCCCCCGAAAGGACTTCCGGTCATGTTACCACCGCCGCTCCCGAAAGGACTTCCGGTCGCACCACCACTCCCGAAAGAAGAACCGCCGCCGCTGGTACCGCCGCCCCCGAAAGAAGAACCGCCCGCGCTCGTGGGTTGTCCGAAACCGGACCCTGCGCTTTGGTTTTGGCCGCGTTGCGTCCCGAAAGGCGACCCGCCGGATAACGGCTGGCCAAACCCGGACGGCGAGACGGGCTGGCCGAAGCCGCCGGGAGAGGCTTGGCCGAAACCGCCGCCACCCGACGCGGCGCCGCCGAACCCGCCGCCACCAGATGCGGCGCCGCCAAAGCCGCCGCCACCCGACGCGGCGGCGCCGAAGCCTCCGCCCGCCGCCGCGGCTTGGCCGAAGGGACTCGCGCCTTGCGCCGCGGCGGCGGCGCCGAAGCCTCCGCCCTGCGTGGCGAACGCCCCGAAGCCACCCCCCGTGCCGACGCCGGTCGCCTTGGCGCCGAAGGCGGAGGAGGGGCTGCTGTTCGCGCCGAACGCGGAAGCGCTCGCGGGAGTGCCGATCGGCGCGGATTGCCCGAACCCGGCGGTGCGCTGGCCGAACGCGGACTGCCCTTGAGCGGGGGCCAGACCGCCGCCGAACGGCGCGGGCGCGCCCGCGCCGAGCCCGCTGGGCTTGCCGAACGCCGAGCCGGGGGAAACACCGGCTTGGCCGAACGCGCTGGAGGCGGACTGCGCAGCGCCGAACGCGGACGGGGCGCCGGACGCTGCAGCGCCAAACGCGGATGGGGTGGACTGTGTAGCTCCGAACGCCGAGCCTGTGGACTGCGCGGCGCCGAACGCGGAGCCGGTGGTCGCGGCCGCGCCGAACGCGTTCCCGCCGGTGCGCGCGTCTCCAAACGCGCCGCCGCCGAACGGCGAGGCGTTACCCACCGGATTTGACGCGCCGAACGCGCCGCCGGGTGAGGTTGCCGCGGGCGTGCCGAACGCGCCGGTCGTCGTCCCGACCGGCGCGGGCGTCCCGAACGCGCCGCCGGCAGACGACGCTGGCATTCCTTTCCCGAAGGGACTCGCGCCGGCACCGCCGCCCGAGGGCGACGCCGCTGACCCGCCGCCCAAACCGAAACTGCCAAACCCGGCGGCGACGCCGCCCGTCGTTGCGGTCGCCGCGCCGAAAGGCGACGCGCTCGCCGAGCTCGCCGCTGCGCCAAACGCGGACGGCGTCGCAATCGCCGTGGCCGCGGACGCGCCGAACCCGCCGAACCCGGTGGTTTTCGCGGGAGTCGCGAACGCGGTGGTGCTTCCAAACGCGCCGGTGACCGCGGCGGGGGCGCCGAACGGCGACGCGGTTGCAGAAACGCCAGTGGGCGCGCCGAACGGCGACGTCACCGTCGAAGCGGCGGCTTTCGGCGAAGCGCCGCCGCCGCCACCAACTTTGTCCAAATCATCCTGCAGCGACGCCTGCGCCTGCGCGTACCCCGTGCTTGCTTTCGCGAGAAACGCGCTGCTGAACCCGCCGGTTTTCGGAACGGGCGCTGTGGGTTTCGCCGCCGGGGGCGTTGACGGCGCGTCCGGTACCGCGACGGGAGACGCGGGAGGGGAAACGGGCGTTGCCGCCGCGGGTAATGACACCGCAAACGCGGCCGCGGACGAAGCCGCCAGAGACGCGGCTGGAGACGAAGCAGCTGGTTGCGAAGCAGCCAGTAACAAAGCCGCCGGGGCCGTCGCGGGCGACACCGCCGCAGACGCCGTCGCCGCTAAGGAGGACGAAAACGTAAACGTCGACGTCGACGGCGCGGCGCCGAACGCGGGAACCGAAGACGTCGTCGTCGCCGAGGGTGTCGTCGTCGACGCCGCCGTGGTGGACGTCGTCGAGCTAGCCGTCGTGCCAGCCGCCACCCCGAACGCGGAGTTGCTAGTCGTGACAGGTAGCGTGAACCCCGGGGACGCGTCGGCGCCGCCGAACGAAAACGTGGTCGCACTCGTGGGCGCCGCGCCGAACGCGGGCGCGGAAGACGCGGGGGGAGGCTTCGCGGCTTTGTCCAGGTCCTCTTGAAGCGCGTCTTGCGCCGCCGCGTACCCGGCGCTTGCTTTCGCCAGAAAAGCAGCGCCAAACCCACCCGGTTTCGGCGCCTGCGCCTTTTCAGCTTCTGCTTCTTTCAAAGCACCAGAAGAAGCTTCCTTTGCTTCCGTTGTCTTGGAAGCCGCCTCGGTCTCCGCGGGCGCGAAGGAAAACTTGGCCGGCGCCGGTGTTGTTTCCGCGTCGTCCGTCTTCTTCTCCGCGCCGGCAAACGAGAACCCTCCCCCCCCGGCGGGGAAGGAAAACGCGGGTTTGTCACTTGACGTAGTGGTAGTCGTCCCGAACGGCGACGCGGTGGAGGCGCCGCCGAAGGAAAAGCCGCCCGCGGGTGGCGGTTTCGCGGGAGCCGTTTCTGAAACCGTTTCTGTAACTGCCTGCGTAGGCGGCGCGAAGGAAAACGTAACTGCCGCGGGCGCCGCGGTCGTGGCCGCTCCGCCGATGCTGAACGCGGGCGCAAACGCGGGCACGGCTCCGAAAGAAGAAAAAGACGTCGCAGGCGGTGCGTTTCCGAACGCGCTGGCCGTTGATGTTGATGACGAGGACGAGGACGACGCCGTCGCGGTGCCGAACGAAAAACCACCCGCCTTCGCGTCGGGAAGACTTTGTCCGCCCCCGAACCCGCTCGGCGCTTGGTGCGATACCGTTCTCCGTTGCCCTGATTGTAAAAAAAGAAATGTCAGTCTTGTATGGGCAATCAGTCGGCGGAATGTGGTGATTGGACAATACTTACCGGAAGATGAAGCTTGCGGCCGGTCCTCGCGTGCCGTGTCATGGGCTGAGACGTGACCCGCACGCGCGTTCGCATTGAACGCGGCGCCGAACGAGGTTGACGCCGTCGACGCTGTTGGTTCCGAAAACTCCGGCGGAGTCGGCGTCGGTTTCGCAACCGCAACGGGAACCTCCGTCTGCTCCGGTACCTCAACCGCCGGTTTCTCTTTCTTCACCGTGCTCGTGACCCTCGGCGCCGAAATCCGCGAAAGCACCGCCCGTACCACGGGGTTGGTTTCAACAAGGTCGTCGTCGGACGGCGCGGCGAGCCTTCGCGCGCCGACGGGGGAGGAAAACCCGCGGCCGGCGGGGCTCTCGTTTTCGTAATCCAAAACGTCTTCGTACGCCGGGGTGTGGAACGCCACGATCGGGGACCCGGGGCTCCCCGGCGTGCGGAACGGCGTGACGGGCGACCCACCCGGGGTCATGAAGTTGGGAATTCTTCTGACGGGCGAAAACGACGCGAGTGATGCTGGGGATGACGCGCTGTTGCTCGTCGCGGGCGACGCGGGTTTCCCCGAAAGCTCCCTTTTCCCTGACGAACTTTCACCCAAAGAAGTTTTCGCGATGAGCTCGTCCAACCTCTTGGCTTGCGAGTCAATCAAAACTCGGCGCTTTGCAAGTTCTCTCAGGGTTTCTTCCTTCGCGGTACCTTCCATACCGGTAGGGGGTTTGTTAGTAGATGAGGTGGGGAGCTTGTGGTGTACCGACGCGGGAACGGAAGCAGCGGCGATGATGTTCGCGCCAGACGCTCCAACAAGCGTCCCGCGTTTCGCGGACCCCCGCCCGCCGAACCCGCGCGCCGCGAACCCCGAAACGCCACCCGCGCTTCTCAAAAGAGACGCAGGTAAGGACCCAGGGTCATTCATTACAGAGGACTGCAAGCCTTGTCTTCGTTTCACGTTCTGCGGTCCCCAGGGTAGTCGTCCTTCTTGCGAAAAGTCCGGGCCCGCGCCTATTTTACGCATTTGTTTCAAACGCCGCGCGTCGCGTTCGCGCTTTTCCACGTCCCTCTCCAAATCCGCCATCGCGGCGGTTAACCGCAACACGTCCGTGTCAATCAAAGTTCGCATGCGGTCCAGCGCGGGCGGTAGCGGTCGCGCCTTCGCGGCCGCGATCGCATTAGGGCCCCATTGCTGTTCCGTTCGCGATAACGCGACTCTCGTCTTCCCGCCGTTCGCCCTCGCCGACCGCTCCGCGAAACGCGACGCGCTCGCCTCGCGCTCCGTGTCCGCCGCCGCCGCGTCCTGTTTTTGGGCCAAAGAAAGTGTCAGTACTGGATATCGCGTGTATTGGACGATGTATGGACAACAGTCACCGTAATCGGTCTGAACAGTCACCAGCTTCGGTAAAACAGTGTGTCAGAATTTGGGATATGCAATACCCACCTCGGCGGCCCTTTCGAAAAGCGACTCCAGCTCCGCCCTCATGGTTTCGTCCCGATTGTTCTCCGCCCACACCTGCGCTACTTTTGGCCGCAAGTTCCCCGCCTCTACGGTTTCTTTCATCACCAAAACAGACAACGCCTGGGCTTCGTTGGTCACGTCGGTAACGTCGGTTGCGCCAAACGGCGCGCCCCCGGCCCGTCCGTTGGAGCTCACCAAGTCCACCAACCCTACCACGTCATCCAACATCGCGGAAGCTTCGTCCAAAGAAGACCGCATGTCATCCATCACCGCCTTCAAACCAGCGGCGCCGGGGTCGGTGCCGGGTGGGGTCGTTGACGGCAAAATCGCCGCCGCCGAAGCCGCCCTCGTCGCCGCGAGCGTCGCGCCCCACGTGGGCGTCGGGTCCTTGCCGAACGCGGAGGGCGACGCGGCGACCCTGGTGGGCGCGAACCCGGCGGGGAAGGGCGTTTCCTGGAAAACGTTTGTGGTCGGTTTTTGTGTTGTTTTCTGTTGCGTCGTGGTTTCCGTCGGCGTCGTTTCCAATGACGACCGCGTCGTCGGCGGCGTGGGCGGCGGAGGCGTCCCTGATACCATCAAATCCCGCAGCTGTTTCTGCGCCAACTCGATATCAAGCGCCCCCGCCCGCACCGCTTCTAACAGCTGGAACCCGTACAACACGTGCGCGTCGCTCGCCGCGTCCATATGGGGGGTCGCGTTTGGGGTGCTGGGAGGCGCGTTGGGGGGCGTGGGGGTGTTCGCCGGGGTTAAGGCCGCCATGGCAGGCGTGGGGGTCACGGCGGGCGTCGGAGTGGCAACATGTACCGGTACCGGCGTCGCGCCAAACGCGGGGGGCGGCGCGCCAAACCCTGGCGGCGTCGCGCCAAACGCGGAGGGCGTGGCGTTCGCCTCGTTAAAAGTGCGGCCTCGTTTCGGTGAGGAAAACGCTTCTGGGGCGGGCGCGGAGGATGACGCGACTGGTACCGGCGCGGTGGCAACACCGCCAAAGTCGAACCCGCCTGACACGGGCTGCGCGGCCGCGCGGAACGGCGAGGTTGGCAGTTTCGGCGCGGACGCGAACGGCGAAGGCGCCGCGGTAGAAGCGCCGCCTCCGAACGTGGTAGTGGCGCCTGCAAAGTTGAATCCGCCGGCCGCCGGTTTCGAATCCGCAACGGCGGGGTGCGTTTTCGGCGGTGACCCGTCGTGCTCTGCTTTTTTCTCAACCGGCGACGACCCTTCCTTCTTCCCGCCGCTGGCCAGCGTCCCGAACCCAACCAACGTGCTTCCGGGTTTCACTGGCACGGGCGTCGCCGTGGCGCCCGTGAACGTGAACGTCGCGGGCGCGGCGGCGGCGGCGGCGGCGGCGGCGGCGGCGGTCCCGAACGCGGGTACGGTCGCACCCGAGGTCTGGCCGAACCCGCCGAATGAAGACGCCGCGGACGCCGCGCCGAAAGGCGATGAGGCGCCGAACCCGGCGGAAGTGGTCGCGGGCGGCGCGAACCCCGACAGCGCGGTCGCGGTGCTCGCCGCTGCGGTGGTACCGAACGCAGTAGGAGTAGTACCGAACGCGGTAGTAGCGCCGGTAGTACCGAACGCGCTCGCGGACGACCCCGCTACTCCAAAGTTGAACTGCGACACAGGCGCGGCGGGTACCAAGGTTGGGGTTGGCTTTTTGCTCGCAAGCGACTCCTCCTCCTCCAGCGCCTGTTGCGCCGCGGCGTACCCCGCGCTGGCTTTCGCCAGGAACGCGGCGCCGAACCCGCTGGTCGGGGCGGGGGGGGTGGTGCTGACCGGAACAGCGGTGGGTGACGAAATTTTCAGTCCCGCGGTAGCGGCGGTGGGTGACGACGTTGCATATCCTCTCCACGTCGCGGCCGGGCTTTCGAAACACAACCGCCCGGACGGTTTCACCGCGCTTCCGGGCGGCGACGGCCGCGGCGCCGGCGCCGGCGACCCCGCTAGCGCGGGTGACAGTGGCACCTCCGCCAAGGCCGGTTTGACGCTCGATGCTTCGAACCGCATCGCGAGTTCTTCGTCCAAGTTACCCAGCCGCATCACGCTCAGCCGCGCGTCCGCGGTCGCGACGAACACCAGCGGTCCTTGCGGCAGCCGCGGCCGCGACTTATCCGCCGGGTGCAACATGCGCCCGCCGGCGCCGGTCGTGTCCAGCGCCAACCCCACTACGAAGTTCGAGTCTTCATCCTCCCCCGCCAGGGGGATGCTCGGGACGCACCGGTCGTCCTCCACGTCCAGGACGCAGGGGGCGACTAAACCATCCGCCGAAGGCGGGCGCACGGCGCACAGCTGGTTGTCCCACGCCTTGCGGTGCGACGCGAGCGCGACGCGCCACGCGCCGACGCGCCGGGCGTGCGCGTACGGCCCCACCAGCCCAGACGTTTCGTCATCGTCAATCGCAAACGCACCGCGCATGTCGTACCCCGTGCTTGGTGTGGTGTCACCGTCCGAGGTGTCACAGGTGACGCACAACGCTCTGTGCGACTCCGGGTCCTCCTTATCGACGCACAGCGCGAGGAGCGCGGTTGTTTCGTTCGCGCCTTCTTCGCCCACCAGAAACGCCAAGCCATCCACGTGGACATCCACCGACCCGTCTTCGCACGGACCAACCCCGTGGTGCTTCATAGTCGCGGTGTATCCCCCGTCCGTGAGCCGCGCCACGACGACGCCCCCGGAAAACGGCGCCCACGCCGCGAGCGCACCTTTTCCTTCGCCGAAGGAATATTTTGGAACGTTTTCGTCCCCCACATCATCCGGTCCCCTGGCCACGGCGAAGGCACGGACACCTTCCGCGATCGCAACGGGCGCGAGCTGGTCCAGGCTCATCGCGCTTCCCACGACGAGCTTGGCATGTTCGCACTTCGTGTCGCGTTCGGACGCGACGAGCGCTAGGTACGCGAACGGAAACTCCACCAGCCACTGCAGATCTCTAATCAGTTCACACTCGTCGTCATCCCCTAAAATCTGCACCCGGAACGCCTTCGCCTGTGTTGTTAGGTCCGCCAGGTCCTTGGTTTGGAACAAGTGCACCGTGCCGCCGCACACCGCCGCGACCGTGGTTTCGTCGGGACAGAAACTCACGTTCGTGATCTCTCTCAGCGGGATCCGGGAAAAGTCGTTGCCTGGAACGATCTGCTCGGCTGGGAGCTTTTCCTTTAAACTCTCGGTGACTTGCGCGAGACGGGACGTGTTTGTGACGCACAAACCCGCGTGGTCCGCGAACAAGGTCAGCCCGTACCTCGAAGACACCGCGACGAGCTTGGCGTATCCGGGCGGCACGGGGAAAGCAGCCGCTTCCTCGGGGTGGGAAAAACCCACGGTGCCGAGTGACTGGTACACCAAACCGCCGACTTCCGACTCGACCTCCTGCATCGGACTCATGCACTTCAGGTAGGTCGTTTGGATGGGTCACGCGCGCAACGTCAAGCCCCACCGGGATCGAGCCACGGGGGCACCTCAAAGGTCGCCGCCGATCGACCGACGCGCGGTGATGTCTGGGGAGATCCCGTGCGCTTTTTCGAATACCGTATGTTTTTTTGGCAAGCTGGCACTTTTTTCTTCTCGCCGGCCGATGCCTCCTCTGTCACTGCATACCGCACGTGTCCACCTTATCCCCCGCGCCGCCACGGGAGTTACTCTGTGCTCTCGCCAGAACCCAGGCGCGGCTCAAAAACCCCACCGCTTTCCGCGCACAGACCCGACCTTTCCGTGACTCCGGTCGCCATGGTGAAACTCGGCGTCTGCACGCAACTCGCGTTTGAGGTCGTGCCGTACGCCTTGGTCGCGATAACCGTGTTCTCCTCTGCGTTCGGCAAGCCGTTGCTCGCGCAAGTCACCGCGCTGGTGCTTTTCCTTGCCTTTCTCAACGCCGTGGTGGGCGAGTGCGACCCGTGGGTGCGTTTCCTTGGCGACGCCCCAAGGAACGCGTACCGAGGCAAGGTTGTGTGGATCACAGGCGCGAGCCAGGGGCTTGGAGAGGAATTAGCGCTGCACTGCGCGTCGCTCGGCGCGCGGTTGATTCTCAGCAGCAGACGCGAAGACGTTTTGTGGAAAGTGTGCGCCGCGTGCGACGCGGTGGGCGCTGAGCAATCCAAGGCTGTTGTGCTTGACGCAAGGGGAGGCGCGGTGGCGGCGCAAGACGCGACCCGGGCGGCGCTGGCGATTGCGGAAACAATGACGGGCGACGAACACGATCACGGCGGGATCGATTACCTGTTCCTCGTCGCGGGCGGCTCGCAAAGCTCAGCAGCGGTGGACACCGCGGAAGAGGTGGACCGGGATATGTTCGAAATCAACACGCTCAGCGCGATTGCGCTTACCAAAGCGGTGCTGCCGTCAATGCTTCGTCGACGCACCGGGACGATTTGCGCGATAGGGTCGGCGGCGGTGAAGTGCCCGGCGCCCGGGCAAGCCACGTACGCTGCGACGAAAGCGGCGCTCGCGGGTACGTATTGGCATTTACGGGCAACTGCATACAACACAAGCAGAATGTTTGCTCATACAGTACACCCATACTCAAGACTCGAGACTGACCTTTTTCTTTCCCAATCGCAGCGTTTTGCCACTCCATAAGAGGCGAAGTCGCGGACAAGGGCGTGCGCGTAACAGTGGCGCACCCGGGGCCGATCATGACGGGGCAGGGGGGACAGACGCGGGTGGTGTTCGGCGCGACGCTGGCGAAATCGAGCTGCGACACGGACGCGGCGGGCGGGGGGGCGGGCGGCGGCAGCGATGCATCACAATCAACTGTTGTGAAGAAAAAGGAAAAACGGTTGGACGCGGGGTGGACCGCGCGGCGCATCGCCGCGGGCGCGGCGTTCGGTTTGGACGAGGTCGTGTTAGCGAAGCAGCCCATCATGCTGTTACGGCACTTCATGCGGTTCGTACCCACGGTGGGGTACCGGATTTTAAACAAAGTCGGCCCGAAACGAACGCGCGCGGCGAGAAGCGGGACGAGCATGTACGACTTGAAATGAAAACGTTTTTGAAATGAGTTTTTTATCCTCAGTGGTCTGGCATACTGGCAATAACATGGTCCTTATAGTTGAGAATATCATCTTTTATCCCGTAGTAGTCTATTAGTAACACTGTCCTTTACCTTTTCGTTGCCTTGGGTCGACCGCGCCGGCCGCAATAAGCGCCCGCGCTATCTCCGCGTGACCCGTCGCAGCGGCTTTTTCAAGCGGCGTCACGCCGTCATCGACGCCGCCATCCTTTGCCTTGTTGACGTCTGCGCCCGCTTCAATCAGCACCAGGGCTACCGCCTCATGACCCATCGCAGCGGCCATGTAAAGCGGCGTCACGCCCTCAACCCCCACGTGGTTGATATCGGCGCCCGCCTCGATCAGCGCCCGCACTATCGCCACATGGCCCATTCCAGTGGCCATGTCCAGCGGCGTCACGCTGTTAACTTTAACGTCAACGCCCGCGCCCGCTTTAATCAGTGCCCGCACTGCCGCCTCGTCGCCGTTTGCAGCGGCGAAGTGCAGCGACGATGTGCAGCCATCATGCTCCGCCGTGTTGTCTTTGTCGGGCACAACATGCTTTTTCGTAGTCTTCTTGGGAGCAGTTTCCTGAGGCGCAGCCTCCTCTGCACATTTTAAGATCCACGCCTGCAGCTTCTTGTGCCCGTTGTTCGATGCTGATGACGCACACGTATCAGCGTTCCATGGGCAGCCGTTCTCGCGCGCCCACTGCAGCACTTCGAGGTGCCCTTCCCCCGCTGCCCCCGTGCACGTCTTCGCGTCCCACGGGCAACCCTTCGCGCGCGCCCACTGCAGCACCCCGAGGTGCCCGCCCCACGCCGCGAACGCACACGTGCCCGCGTTCCACGGGTAGCTGTTTTCGCGCAACCACTTCAGCACCAGGATTTGTCCGCCCCTCGCTGCGGCCTTGCACAAGTCTTCGTTAAACGTCACAAGACCGCGCCGATGCAAGCTTTTCAGCGTGCCTAGGCATCCTCGCTCCGCAGCTTCTTCAGGTTGGAGCTCCTTGACCGAACCCTTCATTCCCTTCTCCCCTATGGCGTCGCGCATCACCTTAGCGAAATCTCGAAATCCCGCGAGTTCTGCGGGTGAATAGGATGGAGCTCGCCCGAAGGCGGAGCTCGAGGTGGCTGCTTGCGCGTCGGCATGATCCGTGGTCGTCGCAATACGAGCGCGCGCGGGAGTATCGGAGCTAGCCTCGGGTTTTGGGGCCTTCGCGCAGGGTGTCGTGCGCGGATGTTGTGGCTGTAGATCTCAATATTGCCCCTCTCTCGTAACGCTTTTCTCGGAAGCCCCGAAAACACGTTTGCTCGTAGTCACACTCGCCTGCGCAACGACGCAACATGGCAACCTCCTACCCCAATACTCTTGAATTTAGTAATATCTCGCTCCAGCAAGACGCTGGTGACGCCTTCGCGGCTCTGCCCGCCCACATCCTCATCACGCACGTCCTAAGTTCGCGCAATCTGCCCGATCCCTCAGATCTCGCACGGCTCCGAGCGGTGAGTCGTGAGATGCGCGATGCGGTGGCGGCGACGGGGCGTGCAGTGTACGAGCTGGACTCTTGGAAAGCCATAAAGCTCGGAGACTTAAGCGGGCTGCAGCTCTTGCATCAGCGAGGTGACCTGATAGACTCCGATTTCTTGTACACGATGGCGGCGGGGGAGGGACAACTCGAAATACTGAAGTGGTTGCACGAAAATAACTTCCAGTGGGACAAAAAGACGTTCCCATGTGGCGTTGCGTGGGCACCTCGAGGTGCTGCAGTGGTTGCGCGCGAACGGCTGCCCGTGGGACGTGCGGACGCGCGCGCACGCGGCGCTTTTCAGACATATGGAGGTGCTGTGGTGGGCTCGCGCGAACGGCGCACCCGGATTCAGAAGACACGTTTGAAAACACTAGCTAGTTTATCTTATTAGTCTGTTGAATTTTTCAGCTCTTAGTAACATGGTACCCTATGTTTGCCTTGGGTTGACCGCGCCGGCCTCGAGAAGCGCCCGCCCCCTGGTGGCCGGAATGTCCGGCTACGCGCAGCAGCGTCAAGCCGTTATCCATCGCATTGTTGAATTTTGCGCCCGCCTCGATCAGCGTTCGCACTACTACATCGTGGCCCGCTCCAGCGGCGATGTGCAGAGGCATCAAGCCGTTATCTGTCAAATCATTATCATAACGTCCACTTTTTCTGGGACGTCGAAGATGAGTCAAAAGACGTATTGAAACCAGTTTCGCATCAAGCATCTCGATCAAAATGGAAACTCGATCAAACCGAAACTGCGTTCCTATCAACTCCTCAGCAGATCTCGATTTTTGGCCACTGTGGCCTTGTCGCAAAAAACGATACGATCGCGATATCGTCGCCACGGACATCACGCACCCCCATTCGTTGACGCGCCCCGCCGGTCGCTGTTTCGTCGGCTCGGTCTTGCCGGCTCGCACGCGTGTCGTCGGGTCGTCCGCTTCGCCACCGCGCCTGACGCGCGCGCGTGCTCGGTACCGCGAAAGGGAGGCGGCATCGCGAAATGTCGGGCGAGCCCACCGCCGAGGAAGGCAAGTACAAGGACATCCCGTCCATCCTCCCCCTGGCGCCTGGCGGGGTGTACGCGGTGAAGTGGGAACAGCGGGAGAAGTGGGCGGAGTGTTTGAAGGTTCCGGAGGTGCCGTACACGTTCCCGCTAGGCGCTCCCAATCCCAACAACCCGGTGTGCTTTTTCGAGATTCGCGCCGGCGGGTATTACCTCGGCCGGGTGACGTTCGAGTTGAAGGCGGATACGCACCCGGTGACCAGTGAGAATTTCTTGAAACTATGCGAGTTCAAGTGCTACGCCGGCACGATGTTCAAAGTGTTCCCCGGTAATTGGATCCGGGGCGGGGACTTCACGGATTTGGACGAAGTCATTCACAACGTGGATGACCCGGAGTATTTCGACTTCGCGACGTTTCTTCCCAACCCGGCGAAAGGCGGCCAAAGCATTTACGTATCCGAGGACGGTCCGTACTTTGACGATGAATCCTTTGTGAATTCGCACGACGGGCCTGGCATTATAACCATGTACAACCCCGGCGCACCCAACTGCAACGGAAGCCAGTTCATCATCACGCTGCCGAACGTCCGCGCGGATGCGTTAGATGGGACGCACGTCGCGTTTGGACAAGTCATCGACGGGTGGAACGTCATCGCCGCGCTGGAGCAGCTGGGTGATGCGAGGCAAGAAGGCGAGACGTTCCAGAGGGTCACCGTGGAGCAGTGCGGGCTGCTGAAGCAGCAGGGGGGGGGGCAGGCTGTCACTGCAGGGCTGGGGGGGGTGGGGCGAGTAGCAGCGGCACGTAGAGGCGCGCGACGCGTATCGACAAAGGCAAAGGGGAAGACACAGAGGTTCGGGGTACGAGCCAGCGCGCTCGCCGCGAGGACGGCGTACGCGTGATCGATAGAGCTACCTACGTGGTGCGTAGGAAGCGCGTAATGAAACAAGCATCTCAAAGCGCGTTTCACGCAGTTTCTTCGTCGTCCTCGCCACCCGCGATTTTTTCGTTTTTTAAAAGATTTTTGAGCTCCGAGAAGACACGATTCACGTCCACCGGGTAACCAAGAGTACAGTTAGTTACCCTACGTCCGCCGCACCACTCCATGGCGCCCGCCCGCAACGAACCGTGTCCGTGCGGCAGCGCCAAGAAGTACAAGAAATGCTGCGCCGGAAAGGAGACGGCGGAAAAGGCGAGGGCGTCTCGTCTAGATGAACATGAACTAGATGAACTACCGCCACCGTGGCGGGAGCTTTCTGAAAGGGAGGAATTGCAGCTGGAGGACGCGATGGAGACTGCGTTGCGGTTTGGGTTGGACTGCGTTGGCGACCGAAGCGTGGACCGAGGTGTGGAGACGTTTAACAAGAATCCTGCTAAATGCAACGCGAAATTTCGCAAGGCGTATCACAGCCAGTTGACTAACCCGAACACGTGGGGTGCGACCTCGTATTGGTGCACAGATGTGGAACTCAGTCGCGTACATTTGCGTTTTATGTTATCTTTTAGTCTGCGCTGTGGAGACGAGGCTAATAACACGGTTCGTGGTGAGTTGATTGGCCCGCGCGCCGCGGGGGCTCGCGGTGAGAACTTCGTCCCTGGTGATACTCTGAGTAAGGACACACCTTTGATGCGTGAATTCAACAAGTATCTCGAGCGAGCCAGGGAAAAAAACGTCTTGCCCGAGTGTTGGGGCGATATCGACGACCACGCCGTGACGACGATGGCGGCTTCGGAAAACGGCGTCGCGTTTCCGGTTGACAAGTCAGTCATCGAGAAAATGTACGGACCAAACTCAGGCGAGGTGGAGATCTTACGTCAAATCGCGCTGGATGTGTTAGGCGTTGGTCACTCGGAGAGTATATTATTTAGTCGCCAAGATCGCGAGTTTAACGCTGGCTTGAAGCAGGCGATGGGAGTATTTAAGAAGGGCGAGATTGCAGAGAGCTTCCGGAGGTCGTGTGGCGTGACCGAGGGGGAGGGGGATCGCGTCAAAATGATGGAGAGGATTAAGAGCACGATGGAAAGCCCAATGCCTGGTGCGACCGCGTATTGGTGCAAAGGTGTCGAACGCATGAACGTTATCACTCGTTTTGTGTTATCTTTTAGTCTGCGCTGTGGAGATGAGGCTCTCACGGATCGTGGTGAGTTGATTGGCCCGTACGCCGCCGTTGCTCGCGGTGACGAGTTCGTCAATGGCAATACGAACTCACGCGTGATGTGTGAATTCAAAGCGTATCTCGAGCTGGCCAAGAAAAAAAACGCTTTGCCCGACTGTTGGAGCGATATCGACGACCAAGGGGTTCTTTATTCGGCGGCTGGTCCACAAGGCGTCGCGACGCCGATTGATGAGACAGACGTGACGGAAATGTACGGACCCCTCGCTTTCCCAGGCGAGGTGGAGATCTTACGTCAACTCGCGGAGGATGTGTTAGGAGACCGCGTGGACGCGGTCGAAGGGGGCAGCTGGGTATCTGTCGCAGGCGACACGGACGAGTCCGAGTCCGATGACGATGACGACGGCGATGACGACGGCGATAGCGACGGTCACGATTCTCTCGACGCGATACTCGTGAAGGAATGTTCGCTGTGCGGCGCGGAGAAATACACGGATGGGAAGTCGTGTAAGAAGTGCAAGTGCGGCCTGGTGCGCTACTGCAGCAAGGCGTGTCAAACCAACGACTGGGGCAACCACAAAGCGCGGTGCAAGAAGGCACGAGAGGATAGTAAACATACGCGCTCGTACGGCGCAAAGACGGGATGGATCGCGAAGCCAGAACATTTTGATTGTATAAAAAACAGCCTCGGGGTGTGTTTACTCCGTAACATCTTACTCGCTATCGACCGTAACGCGGTGGCGTTTTGTTTCAGCGCCTCTGCTGCGCGGCTTTTCTTTTGTCCCAATAATTTTGAACTTTCCCAGATTCAAAATGTCTCGGCCCAGGACCCTCCTCCCCACGCACACACGCGCGCGCGCGCTTCCCTTCCGCCGTCGTCGCCTCCTCGGAGTCCGGTGACGTGATGAAGGTGAAGACGCTGCAGGTGCTGTGGCACGAAAAGAAGCCCGTTTTGTCCGTGGACTTCGACCCCGCCACCGGTCTGCTCGCGAGCTGTGGCACGGACAAGGAGATCAAGCTGTGGCGCGTTGGCGAGGATGCTGAGGGGAACCCGGATGTGACGCACGAAGAGACGCTCACGGCGCACACCAAAACAGTGAACTGCGTGCGTTTCTCGCCAGGCGGGGACGCGCTGGCGAGTGGTGGGGACGCGGGGGAGGTCATCGTGTGGCGCCGGCCGGGGGACAAAACAAAATCACACGTAAACCAACACGGCGATCCGACTTCGTGGAAAACAAGCGCCGTGCTTCGCGGGCACTCGGATGACGTGCAGGACCTGGCGTGGGCCCCCGGGGGGATAGGTATCGTCACCGGGTCCGTGGACAACGAGTGCATCGTGTGGGACGTACTGAAAGCAAAAGGCGCGCTGCGGTTGCAAGGCCACGCCCACTACGTGCAAGGCGTGGCGTGGGACCCGTTTGGGGAGTACGTGGTTTCGCAAAGCGGCGACCGAACGGTTCGCGTGTTCGCGAGCAGAGGCATGGGGGCGACGCACGCGATGCTCAGCGCGAGGTGGTGCAAGCACGTGTCGTGCCAGAAAGTGTTGAAGTCCACGGAGGAGATTTTGGACCCGAAAGCGGCGGACCCGAACGCCGCACACGAAAAAGCAACCGACGAGACGCAAAAACCCCAGCGAGCGCCGCTGTTCCACGACGACACGCTTCAGAGTTTTTTTCGCCGACCTAACTGGTCGCCGTGCGGTTCCTTCCTCGCAGTACCCGCGGGGGTGTTCAAGGAGCACGCCGGTGCTGAGACACAACACGCGACGTATTTGTACGCGCGAGACAAATTCCACCGACCCGCGTTGCGGCTACCGGGAATCGCCCCCGCCGTGTGCGTCAAGTTCTCGCCCGTGTTTTACGACCTCCGAGGTCCCGGAGGACGACCCACGACGCCACAGAAGGACAAGGAAACGGCTGTAACTGCGCTGGCCGCCGCCAACGTCACCGCGACGGATACGGAAACGGTGGCGGTTGAAACCACCGCCGACGCCGGAGTTCTCGTGGGCGATTTGAAAAAGAGCGACACTGAAAAAAACCAACCTTTGTTTGACCTGCCCTTCCGCGTTTTGTTCGCCGTGTGCACCGTGGACACCGTAGCGGTGTATGACTCGTCATCCGACCAGCCCATCGCGTTCGTGGGCGGGCTTCACTACGCCGCCATCACGGACGCGGCGTGGTCGCCTTGTGGCAAGACTTTGGTGATAAGCAGCTCGGACGGGTACTGCTCGGTGATGCAGTTCACGGAGGTACGTGTTTCCCAATCACCACGCTCCGCCTCTGCGATCGGCCCGATTACCCTCCCTGTTTACTGCACTGTATGGAGCACATCATATCCTTCCCAATCCCTCATACACATCACGACCGACTTACACTTTCGGCTTTTATCGTGCCAGGGTGAAATCGGCGTCGCAATGGACCCGGCAAAGCTCCCGGCGCACCTGCGAAAACTCACCCCGGCCGCGCGCGTGTTGGCGGCGAAGGAAGCCGCGGTCGCGGCGGAAGTGAAAGCCAAGGCTGCCGCGGAGGAAGCCGTGGCGAAGGCCAAGGCGAAGGCGGAGGTGAAGAGCGCCGAGGCGGAGGCGAACAAGACGGGCGCGGAGGCGGCGGCGGCGACGGAGACGGATGCGGAGGCGACGCGTATTGGCGCCGCGACGGAAGCGGAACCGCCGGCGCCAAAGCGCGTCGTCCCCGAGCCCGTGGTCGCAGTGGGCGAGGGCGCGGCGTCGGCGATGGCGTCATTCGAATGTAGAGACCAGAAACGCGTCGCGCCCACAGAGGTCAACGAGGGGGAAACTCACCCCGCGAAGGTCCCGAAACGCGTCGCACCAACCGCGATGTGAGGGACAAAACGCTCTGACCGCGAGCAGGTGTATGAGCCACGAGCCACTAGAAGAGGTGTAAATCGAAAAGAAAATGACGACAAGCAATTGATCTCTTCATTCTCGTTGTATGCGTTACACAAGTCACTAGTCGTCTCACTCGTTGCGTACGTCGTTTTGACGTTCTCGACACGCGTCGCGCACCGCCCGCTCGCCGGCGGATCATTAATGTTTTTTTTTGAGCGTGTTTTGTTCGCGTGTCTCTGTTTTTCTCTTCGCGCCCACAAACACCCCCCACCCCCAGAGTCTCCCCACTCTGAATATTTTATTCCGATAATCGTATACAATGCGCACCGTGTTGTCGTGCGTATTCTGCAAACGAAAAATGCCGGTTTTGTTTTTTGTGACGTCGTCCCACCGGCGTCGGTCGTTTCGGCCTGCGCCGAAAAAGAACGTCGTTCGAAGAATTTTGACTTTTCACGAAACTCACGTTACGCCTCCGTCTTGACTCGCCGCGCGCGCGGCGTCCTGCGCTTTCGCGGCGTCGAGGGCGAGTCCATTTGGAAAGCCTCCACAGCGACGGGCTTGGCGGTGCCTATGAAGCGCGAAAGCACGCAGCTCGCCGCGCTGGCCACTTTGGCCATCACGGACGGGTGTTCCACGTCGGGTTTGGCTTTGGCGGCGGCGGCGGCTTTGGCGGCGGCGGC
>Ga0209710_1000238_pt1 | contig 59792 bp, 98 predicted proteins | sample ArcticOcean_MG_C_5_FD_187436 | JGI IMG/M metagenome (GOLD analysis project Ga0209710, IMG submission 187436) | Marine microbial communities from western Arctic Ocean - ArcticOcean_MG_CB4_138 (SPAdes) (version 2) | ecosystem: Environmental > Aquatic > Marine > Oceanic | place: Arctic Ocean...
ACCATTAATTTGGGGCTGTAGCTCACCTGGGAGAGCGCCTGCTTTGCAAGCAGGAGGTAGTCGGTTCGAGTCCGTCCAGCTCCACCAATCTTGATAAGTATATATACACTCAGAATAAGGAAAAAATCATGGCCGAGTTTAAGAATGTACTTGAAGATAGACATACGACATTTGCCTGGGACTTAGATAAAGTACCAAGTGAAGAACTATTATTAGATGTTTTAAAAGAAGTTTATGAAAATATACCTAGCAAGAATCTAATGTTTTCGTATCAAATACGTCTACTAAGAAACGATGATGACGAAGTTCGTAAAAAGATAATGACAATATGTCAACGTAATGCTAGTCATACTATTCAAGAAGATAGAGGAAATCCACAAGTACTTGCTCCATGGCTCATAGGCTTTAATGCAAGATGGGTATCTGACTTAGAGAAAAGATATGAAACTACTTCAAAGCGAGGCGAGTTAGACGGATTTGGAACAGAACAAAGACGTACAGGTGGAACAGATAAACTAACACAAGACGAAGCAAAGTTCCTTAGTGCAGGACAAACGCAAAACGAGAACATTGAAATTGGTATTGCGAGTGCATATATTATGTTAGCAATGGCTAATAGAGGCATACAAACTGGCATGTGCCAAAACATATGTAATGATTTTAAGTATGCTGAACAAGTATTTAAAGTTGATGATGATGAACGTGGCATGGACTTTAGATTTATTATGGGTGTAGGATATGGTAAAGATATTGATACACATCATGATTATTTTGATCCACGTATTGGACAAGATAAGAAAATTCCTTTTCCGCCTGCAATGGTAGAAAAAGTTTATCCAAGACCTAATATGCAAGATATTATTAAAGTAGTAGCATGAACGAAAACGATTATATAGAGATTTGCAAACTAGTAGCAAAAAACTTAAAGATTGATCCAGATGTAGTAAGCCTTACAAGTAGCATTACTGAAGACTTAGGAGGAGATAGCCTTAACAAAGTTGAGATTATTATGGCACTGGAACAAAAATTTAATGTTAGTATTCCAGATGACTTTACTAACACTTATACCACAGTTGAAGACCTGGCAAAGTTTATCCAGGACAACAATTAATACGGACAGTTGGCTGAGCGGCTTAAAGCGGGGGATTACTAATCCCTTGTAGTAGCAATACTACCGTGGGTTCGAATCCTACACTGTCCGCCAAGCGGGCGTAGCTCAGTGGTAGAGCATCTCGTTGCCAACGAGAATGTCGAGAGTTCGAATCTCTTCGCCCGCTCCATTATACTAGGAATAAACCTCCCTAACATATCATTCTGTGCTTCGCTCTGGTGGAATATTTTTTATAAAGAATTTCCAAGCCTTGGCAAGAAACCTTGTTGTAATTGGGAAGGACCTAGTGTTGGTAAAGATCCAAACAACAAAGATGTAAACGAACTATTAAACGATCCAGATATGGTTCGTTATAGAGAGATGTCGTTGAATGGAGAGTGGCCAGCACCTTGTATTAGATGTAAAGTAAGACAAGATCAAGGTTTAAAAAGTTACAGACAAACTGAAAATAAGAAACTAGGTGTTACGTCTGTAGAGCAACTGCAAAATGCAAAACCTGAAGTAAGAACGATTGATTATCGACCTAGTAACTTATGCAACTTAAAGTGTAGAATGTGCAACCCGGCAGAGAGTTCACAGTTATTAACTGAAATGAAAGAGAACAAAGAGCTACAAGAACATTTTTCTAGTCCACCTCTTAAAACAGATAAAATATATGAACTTGCAGATGATTTTGAATACAATACTCTTAACACTTCAGTTGCAAGTCATGAGGTTTTTTCCACTCTTGAAGAATTAAAGATATTTGGTGGCGAACCTAGTATTGATGCTAGTGTACATAACTTAATAGAATGGGCAATTGATAACGGGTATAGCAAGAAGTTAAGATTTCGTTATACTACAAATGCAACCAATACTAATCGTAAGTGGATGGATTATCACAAACACTTTAAAAACTATAATATTAGTTTTAGTCTAGATGCCGCAAATGATACATTTGAATATATAAGAACTCCGGCAAACTGGAAAAAAGTAAAAAGTTGTGTACTAGATTATATTCAAATGCGAAACTCAAATCCTAACTGGCGCAGAGATAAGTTATGGCTTAGTGCTAATATTGTATACAGTTTATGGTCATGCTTTACTATAACAGATTGGCATGATGAATTAATAGGGTTACTTGAAGACAACCGAGTTGACTATAATCTTGCAATTAGTTTTAGAGACAACCAAGCAGTTAATTTACTTCCCCAAAAGTTTAAAGATATCATCTTAGAAGATGTTGACAAGTTACCAGATGGCAAGTTTAAAACTTCAGTAATACAACTAACAAACAAACCTACTCCGGACGATTGGAAACAACAGATAAACAGATTTTTTGAGTTTTCATTAAAGTACGATAAGATACGAAACACAAGTATTTTTAACCTGAGTCCTGTTTACCAGGACTTGTATAACTATGTAAGGAAAGATCAATGATACATACAATACAACAAATGATGGACAAAGTTAGTGCTATGCACGGGTTAGCGGTACTTTGTCACAGAGAGAAATACGGCAGAGCTGATGGCGTATACGACTTTGACAAAGTAAACGATCTAGTACAGCAGGTACAAGCAATGGCTGGCGATATTTATAATGATAGGTCTAAGCATCCTAAAGTCGTAAACAAGTTAATAACTAGACAGTCTAGTATATCATAAATATAATTAAGCATTAATAAGATACACAGTTAGGATAACTAGATGACAATTAAGCCATGGTATTATGCTGTAAATGATTTATATCAGCAGGACAAAGACAAGTTTATTAAATTAGTCGATTTAAAGGCTAGTATAGTGACTGAAGTCATGGATACCTCACCATACTCAAATGCATGTGTAATGGGATTCAATCCAATATTATGGAAGTTGTGCAAACAAAACCCTGAATTTGAATATAACGTAGTTTGTTATGACTCAGATGAAGCAGACTTTGCTAGAAAACATGAAGACCTACAACACTTAAACGTATATCACGTTGATGATATAATACCGGCAGAGCAATTTGATGTTGTACTTGCATTAGACAGTTACTTTACACGTTTCAGTACAGAGCAATCTCAAAAAGATGCTATTGCATTGGCACATGGTTTAACCAAAACTACATTGGTAACAACAATTAAAGATTTTAAGAATATTAAAAGTATTGATCGATTAATTGACCCTCCAATGGTTATTAATAGTAAGATTGATAGCCATGTATTCGTTTGTCACAGAGAATGGAATACACAAGATAAACAACGATTCACAGAAATTATGTATCAATTAAGTAATGGTGAAATGAAGTCGTTTACAAGAGAAGAAAAAAGAACACTATACTTCAAGCAACTTGCAAAGTATATACATGACTTAGGTTGTTCAAGTTTTAAAATTAGTCAAACACAATTTTATAAAAACTTGTTTAGCAGAAGTTATGAATACATAGCAGTAGCAAAAAAATAATTTAAATCAACGAGGCGTATATGTCAGCAGAGTTATTCACGGCTCTCAGTAAATTTGTTACTGAGACAGTCCAAGCACAAGTCACCAAAGAACTAGAAAAATTTGATGTACATGAAGCGGTACAAGATCAAGCCAAACAAGAATTAGCAAAATTTAATGTACACGAAACTGTACATCTCCAAGCTAAAGCAACAGTCCATGATATTTTAACAAAACTTGATATACCTGTAACCCTTAATGGGTTTGTGTCTGAAACCATTAAGGACCAAGTTAAACAAGAATTAGCAAAATTTAATGTACAAGAAACAGTACAATACCAGGCTAAAGCAACAGTTCATAATATTTTAACAAAACTTGATATACCCGACAAAGGTATTAAAAATTCCAGTATCGATTGGGAAGGTTTTAGTTTTAGTAGTGATATGGTTAAAGGTAGATTTAATGGATTATCAAGTAACGGACTTACTGATAGTGCAGAAAGTGTACAACTAACTATTGATGATAGAGGTGTTGTAGTACATCATAATCTAATAGTAGAAACTATTAGTGCAGCAACGTCACAAGCAGAAAATATAACAGTTACTAACAATGCTGATTTTAACAATGCAACGTTTAGTGGCAATGTAAACATTACCGGAACTCTTACTGCTGACAGTCTTGGTAGTTTGCAAGAGCAACTTGATAATAAACAATCGTATACTATTAATGGAAAAACAGTACTAAGTGAAGATTCAATAGGACCAAGTATACTTAACAGTAACCTTAGACGTATCGGAACATTAAAAGAACTACAAGTGGAAGGTGAAGCACTTATTGGTGATACATTATATGTTAGCCCAACTAGTAGGGTTGGTATTAACACTGATGAACCTACTCATGCACTAACATTGTGGGATCAAGAAATATGCTTAACTTTTGGCAAGTATAGTAAAGGTGTAGCAGTAATCGGTACTGAACGAAATCAAGACATAATGCTAAAGAGTGGAACAAACGACAATGTTATACTAAAAGCTGATGGAACTACTGAAATTGAAAAGCCTGTACTAAACGGCAAGAAGTTCACGAGTGGTAACAAGATACCAGGTTATCCAGGACAAGTTGGAGACATCTGTTGGAATACAACACCACTAATAGGTCAACCAATTGGATGGGTTTGTATACAAGGTTTACAATGGTGTAACTTTGGCACAATTACATGAGCAATATTGGCTTTGTAATTGGTAATGGTTCTAGTAGAAAGCAATTTGATCTTAGACAAGTAAGTCGGGCTGGTACTACTTACGGAATGAATGCCGTACACAGGGAATTTTATCCAGACAACTTAGTGTGTATACGCCGTAGTCATTTAATAGAAGCAATAAACTGGAACTTAGAAAATCGTTTGTACTTGCACACTAGCAATGAAATGGTAACATTAACAAAAAACCCTAACCTTGAATTAGTGCCACCTATACCTTTTGTACCTAGCCATATAAATGAGATGGTAAACATGTGGAAGACAGGATCTTATGGAGTATTAATTGCAGCCGAACGCCATGACATAGTAATTTGCTTTGGAATGGATTTTGTTGGCGACAACATATATCAAGACAGTGATAATTACTGGAGAGATCGTAAAACAGATTATGCTCCGCACTTACAGCAAGTTGGAAAGATAATTGATCACTTTAGCAATACACAGTTTATCTTTATACAAGATATTGACACAGCAGCAAATGCACTAGACAACAAGCCTAATGTTTCGTACGATACATACAACAATGCTGTAAAAATGCTCTTGACATAACCTAATATCTGTGCTACATTAGTAATAATTACAGTTATAGAAAAGGTAGCATATGTTCAAGCAAGATATACAGAGAATCGGATTTGCATGTAAGTATATGCACCCTGATCAAACACAAAAGCCTAAAATTCTTAAAGAAATACAATATAAGTATACAGAAGCACAGACAACTGTTGCATGGCTTAAACGTCAAACAACCGAAGTTGCTGAGCAAAAGATGTGGGATATTATGGAACATAATATTCAAAGTATGTACAACTTAATTGAATGGGTAGGCAATCAGCCTGAGCATCTACGTATGGTACGTTTAGGTAGTAATCAACTACCAATGTATACACAGCCTGACTTTCGCTACTTTTGGCAAAAGCCAGACGTTAGAGAAGTATGTGCAAAAGGTTATGGCCGAGCAGGCGAAATTGCTAGAAAGTTAGATGTACGAGTTAGTATGCATCCTGGACAATTTTGTGTACTTGCAAGTGATAGACCTGACGTAGTAGAACGAAGTATAGAGGAGTTTGAATATCATGCGGACATCATTAGGTGGATGGGCTACGGTAAAAATTGGCAAGACTTCAAGTGTAACGTCCACATCTCCGGACGTCAAGGTCCAGCCGGTATTAAAGCTGTCCTTCCAAGATTGTCTCGAGAGGCAAGAAACTGTATTACTATTGAAAACGACGAAATGTCCTGGGGTGTTGACGCGAGCCTCGAACTGGAAAAAGAAGTCGCACTCGTCCTTGACATACACCATCACTGGGTCCGCACAGGTGAATACATATTACCCTCCGACGATAGAGTTAGACGTATAAAAGATTCATGGCGTGGTGTACGTCCTGCTATGCATTATAGTCAGTGTAGAGAAGATTTACTAGTTGATCATCCAGCAGGTATTAAGCCTGATATGGAAACATTACTAGAAGCAGGATACAAGAAGCAAAAACTTAGAGCTCACAGTGATTTTATGTGGAACGACGCATGTAACGAATGGGCCGCACAGTTTAACAAAGACTTTGATATTATGGTAGAAGCAAAGTGCAAGAATCTTGCAAGTTCGCAACTATTAACAGAGAAGCAAAAAATATATGCTTAATTTCAATTACTTACAGAGGCAGAAAAATGCCAAAAACCGGCAGAAAAAGGTTGCTCTTTGGACCTTTATCGCATATACTGTATATAATAAGAAATTAAGGTAATACGGAGTTACAAAATGCATACATTAATTACACATATTGAAGCCCTTAACACTAAGACCCAAGAATGGGTAGATGCTGGTCCAGATCGTTGGGCAGGTATGTTGTCAACTGATCCCAAGCATTGGGCTCAATATGATGTTACTACTCCAGCCCAGCTGGACAGGTATTTAGATACCCAGAACTTGTATGAGGTCATATCCGACCAAACAAGCAAGTCGTATGCTAGGGCCGAAATGGCTAGGCTTGAAACTGCTTCTGATGAGGAGTTCAAGAAGGAGCAAGACTATTGGTTCGCTAAAAGCGAAATTGCATTTGATGAGGAGGTTGCCGCAAAAGCTGAAGCAGTAGCCAACTTTGAAGTTGAGGTTACATCATACCTCGAAGCAGGAGCTATTGATAGGGTAACTGCTCTACGTTGGATGACACAAGAAGAAAGGTTCTATAATTTGCAAGATGTAGAACATTGGGTTTGGAATAAGGGCATTTTGTTTACAGATGAAGGTAAGGCTGTCTGCAAAGACCTGGAGGTCCTCATAGAATATGAGGAGGTTGCATAATGGAAATTAATGCAAGCAAAGTTGAAATGGAACACAACAATGGTTGGGCTAAAGAATATCCTGCGATTGCATTTAAAAGTGTCCATGAGTTTCATCACAAGTATTTTAAGGATTATAACATAACTGTGGACACAACTAAACGTCCTGGTTATACTTTTTACATTGCAAAAAAGAAAGGTGAATACAACAAATGAAACATACTATTGAAATGGAATACGAACAAATTGATGGTATCCTTGTTCTAGAACTTAAATATCAATATTCGAGTTTAAAAAAAGACCTAAGTCGAAGACAGGACGATGATGACACAGGGATGGGTATCTTTGATAATGATAAAGATGCTGATTGTGCTGAGATTCAAATCCACATGGATGCTGTTGCAAAAGTCCTTTCATACAATATGGCATTTGGAGATTATGAAGATTGGAAGTCTGATGAAGACTATTGCATCACCGAGCAAGCCGCAGAAATCGAACGCCTTAGGGCCGCACTACAATTAATCGCGGCTGATGTCACCGGCAACAAACACCACCAAGCACAGTTTCGGCAGGACACGGCATGCGAAGCTTTGGAGACTCCGAATGAACGAACGAATTAAAGAGATAGCTAAACAGGCTCATAAAGATGTTATCAAGAATACTCCTAGTTTTCTTGTCACTAAGGAACTATACGAACAAAAGTTTGCCGAGTTGATTGTGCGGGAATGTATTGCTCAGTGTGATAAAAATGCAGATCATGAATGGTTAGGTTCTGGTAGCAAGTTAAGTGCATTTAATATTAAAGAACATTTTGGAGTTGAAGAATGAAAAATAAAGATTATGTCGTTGTTACTGCTATTTCATCTCACCGTGGGCGTTATGTAATGCACCGTGATGATCTACAGAAACTAAATCCATTAGACCCAGTTAATGCTATTGAGTGGGCTAACGATGCAGTTAATATGAACGAATGTGAAGAGTTCTCTCAAGAATACATGGGCGAATATATTGTTGATACTGTTGAGATGAATGAAGAAGACATGCTTGAACTGTTTGATAAGGATAATGATTATCTGCGTGAATGGACAAAGGACCAAAAAGTTGCAATGGTGAGGAAAAGTATTAGTAATGATTAAACACGAACCTCTTTTTGATACTGATAAGATTTGCGAACACTATGCAGAGAAAGATGGAGTTCCTGTCAAGTATGTTTGCACCTCTACGTCTATAAAAGAAGGCACACTAGCAAGTGATATCTTTTATCGTGACACGCCACATCCTGAGTTTGGTAACAGGTATTTTGGATTGTATCGCAATCTTATGGGTGTATTGATGATTACCAATGCAGATAAAGTTGAAGATTTTGAATTTGGATTAGTTGAAGATGACGATGGTAATTTACAATATAGTTCTCATCGACATGACTACAAACAGTTTGAGAACGGTAATATGATTGACGGTGGACGTTCTTATATCAAATCAAGTATGTGTCCAATTCATATGCATGTAGTTCGTGATGGTGAAATGAAAAATGAAGAAATAACCAAATAACAATAGGAGACAAAAGTTGTAATGGGATCTTACTACAGTCGATTTTCAAAACCTAAGCCTAAAGGTTATGCTTCTAAGCAAGGAGAACCTTCCGTTGATATTATGACTGCATGGGCTCTTGTTGCTATGGCTGACCGCATTAATAGCCAGAAATACATTAAGCAAGATAATCATGAACGTAATGAAGATGGAGTAGACATTCTTAAGACAATGTCTAATAGGAATCTAATCTCAAAGAGTATTAAGTCTGGAAATCCGCAGGTTACCGAACAGGATGAAAAGTTTGGTGTTAAACTTGCAGAACATTTTGAAGGATTGGTTCTTAATTCTATAATGGGTAAGGTTAACGAGTTTGATAATAAGATACTGTCGTTAATACAACAGACAGATATAGGTGAGAGATCTGGTTTTGCTTTCCTTGCATGCTTACCTGCTCGTTACCACAGAGAAATAACTCGAGAGAGTTTAAAAGAACAGGCAGATAAGATAGGTGCTATTAGTACCCATCAAGCCGGTGTTAACGAAAAGATTGAACGTACTGTTCGACTCTTGTCTAAGTATGAGGGTAAAACTTTTGGAGGAAGTGTAGTTAAAGCAACTGATGGCGACAACTTATACTTCTGGACTAGTAGCAGGACTATTGATGAATGGCCTGATATTGGTGTTGACTTTAAGGTTAAAGCAAAAGTCAAAGCTCATAACTTTACTAGAGATGACGGATGGGCTGAAACAAGGTTAACAAGAGTACAACCTTTAGCATAACTAATATTATGAAATCCAGTTTAAGTATAATCGGTGATATGTTCGAGTGGGAAGATGGCAATCCTAATAATGAGGATCGCACAGGTCATTCCGTAATGCTCGTTGACAATAGGTTGATTCGTTCTGCAACAATGTCGGACCTTCAGAATAAAGTTTTTGGGGTAGTTGGTCCTGGCACCGATAATACAATGCTTATCGCTAATACATGGGAACATGAATGGCATAAGCAACATCAGAAAGATAAGTTTGGTCGACAATTAATAGAGGATCAAACTTTGGTTACTTGGATTAAGGATGGTCAACGAGTTACACACGAAGCTGATAGACATCCTGCTGATCTAGTTATACCAGAAGATGCAGAGTATTGGGACTATATGCCTGGGAATCCTAAAAGGCTGAGGCGGCCCGTACTTACAGAACAATATAACGATGGTTCTCAGGGTCCAGGAGACTACCAGGGAAGACTCAAACGTAAAGAGTGGGCAGTCGTAGTAGTATTAGGGGAGGTAGAAATTGAAGAAGGTTTCCCACCAAATACTGATTGGATTAATATCCAAAATAATAGGTACTATATTCGCTAATGTATTTTTATAAAAATTGGAGGGTATTGACAGAGATACCTCAAAGTATGTTAGATCCAATTATATGGCAATGTGACATTGCTAATTGGAGTCACGAAAGTAATTCGAGACATGAGGAGCCATTAAAAGATGGTAAGCTCATCGAGTTTGGTTTTCCTATTAGAAACAAATCCAAAGAACCAACAGAAGAACAATACAGAATATTAGGTGCTTGCACAGAGCTAACTGATTGGTTATTGTTTGAAGGTTATAAATGGATTAGGGGTGAAGTAGCAACTCTTATGCCAGGAGTTATGTTAGGATGGCATGCAGATCCACAATGGTTTCATGATAAATGCGTTCGTATACATGTTCCTATAATTACAAATGAACATTGTTTACAGTCGTGGAAAGACGATAAAGATGCACAAATTACTAAGCATATGCAGGTTGGTTATGCTTATGAATTAAATAATAGAGCTATACATAGTGCTTATAACGCAGGCAATGACCCACGTGTTCACTTAGTATTAGATTGCATGGCAGAAGATGTTTGGAATAATGCAATAAAAAACAAAATTAATGTTGTTGAAGTTATAGATAAAGACCCAAGTTATTAGTCCTCTAAGTTAGAATCCCAATACAAATAGTCTACCCACGTTTCATGTAAGTTATCCTTTAAGTTACCGAATCCATTACGATAGAGCTTCCAACGTGTAGGTTCAATTGGTTCCTTTATAAGTTTCATTGAGATGTTTTTTAATAGACTGCCTCCTTTAGATGTGTTACAAGGACGGCAAGAAGCAACTACATTCTCCCAACTAGTTTTTCCTCCCATATGTTTTGGCTTTACATGATCAAATGTTAAGTTAATTGGAGCATGCGAAATACCACAATACTGGCAAGTAAAGTCATCTCTTAAAAAAATGTTATACCTATTAAACAACACAGATTGAGCAGGTTTTTGATACTCTTTTAATGCAATTACACTAGGTAGTTTCATTTTAAGTTTTTCACTTCTAACAGTAATATCATATTCTTCTACTACAATAACACGTTTTTTGAATATTGCTTTTATAGTGTCTTGCCAATGCATAGTAGATAGCGGAGTAGTTGATACTGGCTGGAAATCTGCATTTAGTAGAAGTGCTGGATGAGATGATAAATGTTGAAGCATCGGTTTCCTTTTTGTTAATCATATTTATGCTCCTTAAGATAACCCGTAAGCTCTTAGATAGATAAATAGAGCTGGAACATTTACGAAACATGTTTATAGTATACTGACGAGTATACAAATTATTTTAACACAAGGAGATTAAAATATGTTCATAGTCACAGCAACAACAGTTAGGCCAATTGGTACCGACACTGGCGGAGCAGAATTTCATAGTAGATCTGTAGCATTTAGGAAATACTTTGAACTAAATTATGTCGCGTCTGGCCAAGTTAAAGGAATGCTTTCTTCACAAACAGAAGATGGATTAACTAGAGTTACAGAAACTAAATGGGTTGATCAAGATGCATATGATCAGTTCTTAACAGACGAACAGTATGTACCAATTATAGCAGAAAGAACTGCGTTTAATGAAGAACATAACCATATGTTCTCAGTTGAAAGAAGGGTAGAATAGAAATGGCTCAACAAACAAGAAAACACATCGAAGTAAGACCAGATACAACTATTCCTTTCTTTGCTTCTCATTATATTACAGAAGACATGCATTTTGCAGATGATAATGCTAGTGGTGGAGGTAAGTCTAGAGGTATTCTTACTAAAGGCTTTGAAGAGTCAGAAGATAGATTAACAAGAACATCTATTACTACTTTCGCAAGTAACGAAGCCAGAGTGGCTTACCATGAAAGAGATTCTATTAGTGCTTATACAGCCGCAAGAATAGCATACAATACTGAAAAAGGTATTACTGCAACTTCAGAAGATTTCTAATAATAAAAAATAATAATAATGAAACTAGAGGCGCTTTTTAGCGTCTCTTTTTTTGAGTTTAACAGTAAAAGATCCGCCATCTAAGTTCATATTAATTTCTCTTATATGTTGATTACTACTGCACCAGGATTCAAACTCTGAGAGCATTTGTCCTTTACCTGTTATAACTTTAATTGACTTTCTATTTTGATAGTAAGCATCACTGATAGCATTTTTAAAAATGTTCCAGCCTTCGTGTATTCTAATTCCATGTAAATCAACCACCATCGTCTTTACGTCCTCCTGCTTCTATACTATCCATACCATCATCAGGACTATTATCAGGCTCCTCGCCTCTGGCATCCTCATCTACACGCCTTCTCATTCCATTATCTTGAAACATGCTCGTTGCTATAAAAGTGCAGGCGGCTAACATAGGTATTACATATACCATTCTCTCTGTGAAGTAGGCTATTATGTAAGTTGGTATTATTACTATTAATGCTTTTACAAAGCCCTCACGAAGTGCCATCTATATAATTTTCCAGTTTACTTGATATGTATTGTTTAGTCTCTTGCTGGTCAATATACATAACATCATACTTGTCTGATATTCCAAAACGTGCATTAGGCCTTTGATTTATATTAGTATTAGAAACGTCCTGTCTGCTAAACATTAAGCCTACGTTTTCTATTTTTAATTTAAACATATAATATGCATCATTACCATCTAAATCAAATATATAATCCCTAGCAACTTGTTTATATGTTGCGGCAGAACCTCCAATTTTATTACCATTGTTATTATTATTCATAGACCATAACTGATAGTCATCAGTATGATACCAGTTAACTATTGTATCGTATGCTGATTTAATTCCTAGTTTATCGTTAAAGAATATAGCACCTCTTGTTGCACAATTTACATACTTTATATTAAAGATATACCACCAAAAGAAGTCATGTAAACTATTAATTTCTACAGGTGCAGTACTTGCATGTAAATCAAGTTTATTATAAAATCTTTCTCCAAAGCCTTCAACAGGTAGTTTAACACCTGTAAATGGATAACCTTGCCTTTTTGGTATTGAAAAATATAATATTAGTAGTTCTTTAAATTTACTATAATGTACTTCTGGATCTGACACATATTTTATCTTGTTCTCTATGGTTGCTATAGTATTAGAACTAAGATTGTGACAGTACTGTCTCCATGTATAATATAATTGACTAGCAAAGGTAGTACCAAATAAGCAATCACCAGTATCGCCTGTAATTGGGATATAGCCTAGTTCAACTAAGTCATCATATTTGTTTAGATTAGCATCTATAATTTTAAATTTATCTAGTATAAAGTCGTTCCAAAATACTGGATTGTTTATTATAGCAGATGAGGTTGTACAAACTACAACATTCTTTAACTGCTTCACTCCTATGTTCTTAATTAGAGAACACATTATAAGAGTAGAGTCGATACCTCCGGACCACATGACTGCATATTTCTTTCCATCTCTTATTCCATTCTGGATATCCATTGCACGTTCATCTGTTATATCTTCAAACGTTTTATTAAATGTATTGTCATACTTAGGCATTTCTAATCCAGGCCAGACGGAATCCCCAAACGGAGTTTTCCATGTTGCTTCACACCGACTAACAAGCCTATTAGGATTTAACCTACGAGCAATATCTATATAAAACTTTCCATCAGTACTAGACTCGTGCCAAGTGTTAACCCAAAACTCATTTTGGTATCCATTGAATACAGTATTAGTTAAGATAGTATTCATACTGCAAACCCTGTTATCTTGCCACTGAACCTATTTAATTTTAATTCATCAGTTTGTTCTTCATCTATCATTTGGTAGAATTGATTTCTATACAATACAACATCTGGAATCTTGCCCCATAGTTCGTTAATTTTTTGCATTGCATCTTTCTTATTCTTTGCATGGTATAGTATTCGGAGTATGGAGACCGAAATACCTTCTTCCACCTCTGTTTGGTCCTCTGGTATAGATAATCCACAAGTGTCAACACCGTTGAGGTTGTTTACAATGTGAGATATTGGTAGCACATTAAAGATTAGATTTGTTATCCTTACAGCCTTTACACAATTACAAACAAAAATAGAATACTCTTGCAACTCAAGTAATGCTTCTTTGGCTACTTCTTCTGTATAATCATCTGGCCAACCTATATGCTCTACAGTACTATTCAATCTTCTAAAGGAAGGCCATTGACGACTATAAAATATACTAGATGAAGCAAACATTAAGTTCTTATCTTTTAATGTATATTCTAAACAATTTTTACCTTCCGCAAACGTAGGAGCAGTTTTAAGGGTACCAACAACCAACGGAACCTTACTGCTTAATATCTGTGCAGTTTCTACGGCTGTATACGGATCATGGTGATCTACAAACAACAGCCTATCAAAGCCTGGAGCATACATTATATACGATCCATAGAACGGATCAAAGTTCTTATTTTCATATTCCATATTGTTACTTAATGGAAAAAAAAGTTAATGTTTTACCAATATAATGGTTGACATGCTAGGAAAACTATGCTACAATAAGTATGTTAATAATGTAGGAGATTAAATGAGTATTCAAAGCGGAATTAATAAAGATTTACGAGTCTATGTAGATGATGTACTAGACAGTAACGAAGGACTAAGCCGTCAGCAGTTGGTTATATTAGCCAGCTATATATCGAGAACTAAGAAGATCAAGCCAGTAGATGCTTTAATTGGTTTGCAAGATGGTTCAATACCGAGAGAAGAAATAGATCAGTTAATCCAATTTTTAAATGAGGGAAAATAATATGGAAGTAAATGCAATTATGGACTTTGATACCAAAGCAACTTTGGAGTCTCGAACTAAGCATATTTCTGCTTTCTTTAAAGAGCATAAAAAAGTGCTAGTAAAATTTACAAAAATTGATGGCAGTCTAAGGGAGATGCCTAGTACGTTGCATGAATCTTTGATTCCAGGACTGTCAGCAGACTGGAAACCAGAAGAGAGCTCTAAGAAAACAAATCCTACAGTTATGTCTGTTTATTGTACAGATGCTAAAGGATGGCGATCGTTTAAGTTGGAGAACGTTATTAACGTTACTGGATACGATGATTGATACATCATTGTTTATAATCTGTTTAGGTTTACTGGCATGCATAACTATCGTATGGCAGATAATCTGGCACAAAATCCAAGCCAAAAAAGATGATGAAATGGCTCTAGCAGTACAAATGGTATTAGATCATGCATTTGTACTAATGGAAATCAAAGAAGTTGAAGGTAAGCTAATGGCTTATAGAACTAAGACAAACGAGTATATAGCTCAAGGCAAAACCTTTAAAGAATTAAGTAAAAACTTCCTAGAAAGATTTCCAGAAAAGACAGGGCTCTTCCCTGGAACGGATTTGAGGATTGAAGCAAAAATAGATGTACTTTAAGAAGATATGGAAAATCCGCGAAGATATTAGAAACTTGCTATCTTCTAAAGAATCAAAAGGAGATGTTCGAGGCCTTTCGCGGAGCCTTGGACTTCGTCTAAATAACAAATACAAAACAAAGTTTACTTGGGTGCCTTCATTAGTTCTATATAGGAACCACATTGTAGTTTCAGGAGATTACTCTGCTTGGGAGGACTATGAAGCTCCTATTACAATTAGAATACATACCCATCCAGATGTTAGCAATTATCCTTTTGGTAAGAAAGGTTATAGGTCTTGGAAGCAGTTTGTAAATGATTTGAGCGAGTGCATTATGCATGAACATGTTCACATGGCACAGTTCAAGTTACATAAAGATAACAAAGTCAGACAGCAAACAGATTGCAAAGATTATAATTATTATGCTGATAGCGATGAAGTTGATGCCTATGCATGGACGTTGGCAAGCGAAATAGCAGACAATGGTGGAATGAAATATATTTCAAATCCTAACACAGATAGTCCTTATTGGCAATACAAACATTTTGTTTTTCCAGTAAACAATAAGATTAAAAAGAAACTATTAAGGAAAACATACTCTTTATACCAGTCTAGTTTAGTATATAAATAGTGTTATAGAAGTAAAAGGTAGTAATATGAAGCCTAAAATGATACAAGCCCACATGCAGACAGCAGAAGTATATGCTGAATTGTCTACTGCTCAACGTATGAAAGTTGGAGCAATCCTTGTTAAAGATGATAGAATTATATCCATTGGTTACAATGGAATGCCTAGTGGTTGGGATAACAACTGTGAAGAGCCTACACTTTGGGAAAAAGGCAAGCAACTTATACAACCAACATTAAAAACTAAACCGGAAGTGTTACATGCAGAAGCAAATGCTATTGCTAAAGTAGCACGTTCTCCAGAAAGTAGCGAAGGATCAGCAATGTTTATTACTTGCAGTCCTTGTCTACATTGTGCCAAGTTGATATATCAATCCGGCATTTCAACTGTATATTATCGTGATAACTATCGTAGTGACGAAGGCTTACAGTTTTTAGCACAAACTGATATAGTGGTAAAGCAATTATGATAGAAGTATTATATGCATTATCATTAGCCGCCTAGGAGGAAAAGATGGCAAAAGAAATAAGAGATGATTATCAATGTATCTTGCAAGGAATGAGGTTAATAGAAGACTTATTAATTCCGCAAGTAACTCCGAGAGTTCCTAGTCATATTAGAGAGCGAGCTCGAGAAGTAATTACAAAATTTCCTAATGAAGATCAACTTAAACAACTTTGCAAAAGCAAACAACCCGGAGTAAAAGATGCAGATTAAAAATTGGATTTTACCTGTCGCTATTAATAAAGATGGCGATACTATAATTGAATTCCCAGATGATTTACTAACTAATGTCAACTGGATGGAAGGCGATACATTAGACTGGGGTATCGACGATAAAGGAACATTGACAATTAAAAAAGTTGGTGAACTAGTAAAACTCCAAAAGGAACCAGAAGAGCAACTTAATCTAGACTTATAAGCGGAGGAACAATGCTTAATCAAGTTAAACCCGGCAATCAGGTTATGATTGATTTAGAGACATTAGGTACTAAACCTAATAGTGTTATGCTAACAGTAGGAGCCCTAAGATTTAATCCATGGGGTGATGATAGCGATAATAATATGAATGGAATGGATACGTTTTATAGACGTGTTGAAGTTGAAAGTTATGAGGGATTGGATCATAATATAGACGATGCCACATTAGAATGGTGGGGGAGCCAAAATGAGAAAGTTAGAGCAGAAGCATTCGCAGAAGATGACAGACATCCTTTATCAGAAGTACTTGCTGATTTGTATAAGTGGTGTGGCGGACTTAATGCTATTTGGGCTAATGGTACTGGTTTTGATCTTAACATCGTAGAACATTTCAGTAGAGAATTAAAACGTGGTGTAGCCTGGAATTATTGGCAGGCAAGAGATGCAAGAACATTGTATGCTCTTTGCCCAGGACTTACTAGACCCAGCGGTAGTACATTACACCATGCATTATGGGATTGCTGGTCACAAGCTGTCGGAGTTCAGCAAGTGTTTAGAGAACTAAAGATACAGGAGATTAAATAGTGCCTCATTACTCGACGAAAACTTACGGGCACAACATCGGACTTTCAGCGGTGTTCCGTCAACCACATGCAGATCATTCGCATTGCAGATTCTTACATGGATATAGTTTAGGATTCAAGTTTAAGTTTGCATGCGACAAACTAGATAACAAAAATTGGGTCGTAGACTTTGGTGGCCTAAAACCTTTAAAGCAATGGTTAGAAGATACCTTTGATCATAAGGTTGTGTTAGATGAAAATGATGATAAACTACATTATTTTCATACATTAGAAGATGCTGGACTTGCACAGTTAACAATACTTGATGGTGTTGGTGCAGAGAAGTTTGCTGAGCATGCTTATCATAAAGCTAACAACTTAATTAAAGAAGCAACAGACGGACGTTGTTGGTGTGTATCGGCAGAGTGTATGGAGCATGGAGCAAATAGTGCAATATACGAATACGATCCTGACTTTGACAATATGGGCTAATGGTTAAGCTCGCTTTACGACAGCTTTATCAGTATTTTTCACAAGTCGATTGGAAGCCAGAACCACACGAAGAGGTTTGGGTAGTTAACTTAGCCTGGGATTTGATATCCCAAGAACAAATTGATCAAATGGGATTACCAGGTACAATAGCACATGATGTAAGTTATAATACATCATATGGCTGGGGAGGTTGGGGGTTCTATACCTTACACAATAATAAGGAAAATACTGTTATTAGTAGCATTCCTGTACTATTGTTTACAGCTAAACAGGATGCTTTTATATTTAGATTAAAGTACCCTGGAGCAGGATGGAAACCTAGCATAAATACTGATAAGGAGATAATAAATGTCTAACACTCTTAAACAGTTTATAGGAAAGATTATTGATGGAGAGCCAGATGAAGCACATTCTGCAAATCCACTAGTAGTCTCGACACGTCACGATATTAGTAAGCTATCAGAAATGACTAAAGTAAAACTATTAGAGTATGCTAAGAAGCGAGGCGTTTCAATTAATAGTCGCAAGAGAAAAGCCGAGATTATTGATATCCTAATGAGGAGCTAAAATGAGTAAGTCTAAAACTATTAGGGTTAACAAGTTTGACCCAGCAGTTAACAAAATTAGTGTTATAACTATATCAGAGAAGGCAAAAGAATATTTGTCTAGAGTTACACCAGAAGGCGAATATGCATCGCTTTCAGTACAAGGTGGTGGTTGTTCTGGCTTTAAGTATCACTGGGGACTTACCACTGATGAGAAGCATAATGACTTTGAATGGTCTGATCCAATAGAAGATGTATTAGTAATATGTCCAATGTCAGAGATGTATCTATTAGGTTCAGAAGTAGATTACGTTGAAGAACTAGGTGGTAGTTTCTTAGCAGTTAAGAATCCAATGGCTACAAGCTCATGTGGTTGTGGAGAAAGTTTTGGAGCATAACTTGGTTGACATAACATAGGAAGTAGTATATAATATGGACATGAACGATTACACACAATTAAATCTTAAAGATCTTACAGACAAAAGTAATATGATTTCTAAGAAGTATGCCGCGGCATATAGAGCTGGTGCAAGCCAAGAAGTATTGAATCAGATACAAGAGCATTTAGATATGATTAGAACAGTTATATGGGAAAATCAATATAGAGAAAACTTTAAGATGACAGTAGATCAAGAGACAGAAGATGAATCAAAGCATGACGACAGTATTGTTTGATATGCCAGATATTACATTAGACGCAAACGACCTTATGGAATTAATGTACCAAGAGAAAGCAAGTACATTAACAACACACGACACAACTTTACTTGATAGTTACAATAAAGGTTGTGAAGCTTTGGGTATTGACAAACAGTTCCAATCCACCGAATACCCAGCAACAATTAAAGAAGCATTGCACAAATGGAATATGCCTGAAGAATACAATGTGATGGACTTGGAACAATACTTTGCAGAGAAGGTATATACTACTGAACAGATTAATAGGGTTATAACTGAACTGGATTTGTTTAGGAAGAATGACATGGAAACTATGTTAAAGTTTATGATATACCTAGTAGATATTATGAAAGAACAGAACATAGTTTGGGGTGTTGGACGAGGAAGCTCGGTGTCCTGTTACCTATTGTTTTTGGTAGGACTACACTCGGTAGATTCGCTTAAATATAATTTAGATATGAAGGAGTTTTTTAAATAATGGCTAGTAGCAGACACAAGACGCATAAAGGTCGAGAGTTTAATATGGCGGCATTTGTAGATAGAAATGCAGAAACGAGAGCTATTGGTAACGTTCCTATGAATGCAAGGGGCGACATTGTCGATAGCAAAGGTAACGTAAAAGTAACTGCTGGCCAAATTGCAAAAGGATTGAGTCAAGTAAATGACAAGAAGTCCAAAACAGTTAGCATTAAAGAAGATAGTGCTAGTAAACCTAAGAAGAGTCAAAAAGTAAAAGCAGATGTAATTGAAGAAGTATCAATTGATAACATAGGTGTTGTCGAAGAACCAGCAATGGAAAAAGATACTTCAGCACTTGCTATAGTAAGTCGTTCGTCTATTGATGATGAACATGACGAAGTTGAATACAGCGATGGTTCAATGGAAATAGTTCCAAAAGTAAAATAAAAAGGCAGTAAAAAATGACTATACGACCACTTCCCACTAAAGCCCTAGGAGTAGTACTTGGGTTAGACGAACGCAAAACAAAAGCAGGTATTATCATTGCAGGCGATGATGGCCTAGATAGAGGAATTCGAGCTCGTTGGATTTATATACATTCCGTAGGTGCTAAAGTTGACTGGTTAAAGCCGGGTCAATATGCATACGTTGAACACGGACGTTGGTCCCGTGCTATGGAGTTTGAAGGAATGAAACTAGTTAACATTGATCTAGAAGCAGTTTTAGGTATCCAAGATGAAGAACCAGAAGATGAAGTACTTGGAGCAAGTATGGATACCAAACCAGACTCAGTCCCAGCAGAGGCTTTTGGAGCCGGAAATTAAAGGTTGACATTACCAGTTATCTGTAGTATACTAAGTGTATGTTTAAGATAAAACTACTAACTCGTTCCTAAGGAGGTACATATGGAAATGACAACTAACATGATTCAGGCGCTAAAGCTCCGTTACGAATCTACAATAGCCGAAGCAACCTGTAACATTGCAGTTTATTTAAAGAATCCAGCAGGGATTGGAGAACATCCAGACATTGTTGAAGCAGTTGATTCTCAAATTGCTAGGATTGCTGAAGCACAAGATAAAATTCATGTAATACAAGAGTTCTACGAAGATGAGGCTGAAGTGGAATGCTAGTGTCTAAAGACCCTGGCAAGAGACATTTCTACATTAGTCTTGTCAAAAGTGTAATCCGAATAGGTGCGGCTATTGCATTTATTTGGGTTGGCTTTACAAATCCGTTAGTTCCTTGGTTGGACGGCAACGATCCTCAAGCAGAACTAATTATGTTGGGTGGCGCCTTGCTTGGTGTTGCTGAATTACTAGGAATTTTAGAGGAGATAGCATGAAGTTAAGTGAATTTAAGACAAAGTTTGGTGAAGGTACTGACTTTGATTTAGACTGGGGTAAGGTAGTTATTCTTATCCTTTGTGTTTACATTGCAATACAGGTGAGCTAATGAAAGAACTTTGGGTAGAAAAGTATAGACCTAAAACTGCAAGTGATTATGTTTGGATTGATAACGATCAAAAGCATATGGTTGAAACTTGGATTAAAGACAAATACATTCCACATCTATTACTAGCAGGAGCGGCAGGTGCAGGTAAGACTACACTTGCTAAAGTGCTGGTTAATGAACTAGGAGTTGATCCAGCAGAATGTATGCAGATTAATGCTAGTAGAGATAATGGTGTTGATTTTCTTCGTAACAAGATTAACAATTTCTGTAGTACAATGGCTATGGGACCTTTTAAGGTTGTGTTACTTGATGAGGCTGATTATATTACTCCTCCAGCACAAGGTATCTTACGTGGTATGTTAGAACAATACCATGAGGGAGTACGTTTTATTTTAACGTGCAACTATCCTAATAAGATTATTCCTGCATTGCATAGTAGATTGCAAACAATTACGTTTAAAACATTAGATCAAACAGAATATACTGCTAGACTTGCAACTATTCTAATGACAGAGAACATTGAAATTGATTTAGAAACATTAGACTTGTTTGTTAAAGCAAACTATCCGGACTTGAGGAAAGCAATTAATACAGTACAGATGAGAAGTACATCTGGTAAACTAGAAGCACCCAAGGCGGATGACTCTACATCAGACTACAGACTAAGTATGGTAGAGCTATTTAAACAAGGACGTATTCGAGACGCAAGGAATTTAATTATTAAACAAATTTCCTTAGAAGAATATGAGGACATGTATCGCTTTATGTATCACAACTTAGACTTGTGGGGTAAAGATGAGGACATGCAGGATCAAGCACTATTGCTTATCCGTAAAGGATTGATTAATCATAGCTTGGTTGCAGACCCAGAAATTAATTTATCTGCAACGTTTGTAGAACTTGAAAGGTTGCATAGGGGTGGATAAAGTATTACTAGTTGATTGTGATGGAGTTATGCTTGAATGGCATAATCGTTTTCATAGTGTTTTTCCAGAAAAAGAACATAAGAATGACTTTTATGTAATTGAATCACAGGACGAAATGGATATTCATACGTTTAACTCTAGCCCAACATTTGGTGAACTACTTCCCTATAAAGATAGCATAGAAGGTATTAAGCAACTTAAAGAACGTGGCTTTACTCTTATTGCTATTACTTCCTCAGGTACCTCTCCTATTACAAAAGCATTTAGGAGAAAGAACTTAGATGATTTGTTTGGAGTTGATGCAATTAATGCAATACAAGTTTGTGAACTTCACGGAGACAAAAGTCCTTTGTTATCTGCATTTAAAGGAAGCAATTACATTTGGATTGAAGACAGTCCTAAGAATGCAATGAAAGGTAAAGAGTTAGGCTTAACTCCTTTACTAATGAACACTCCGATGAACTCTACTAAAGACGATATGGGATTGCAGAGAGTAGATAGTTGGGAAGAAATAGTGAGGATTGTAGATGGCCATTATTCGTGATAACTCAAAACAATTTGAATTTCCACCTGAACTAGATAAGTTTAGAGGCTTAATATTTTGTCCTTTAGACTTTCCTCAACCACCTGAGGTAGATGAAGAACAATTATTTAAATGGATTAAAATGCGAGCAGACGCAGATAAAGGAGCACTTGCAGGTAGTGTATCAGGTGCAACGGGTCCTATTGACTTAGATAGCAACAACTTAAAAAGAACTGCAAGTTTTAGTGGTAAAGGAACATATCCTTGGCGATTAATACATGCTATGCGATCTGACTTTGATAATTACGGATGGGAGTACTGGCCAGAGTTTAGAGAGATGTTGCCTGAACTAGCAGAGTACATTGAATCATTTCCAGTACAGAACTTCTTTACCATTAGTTTCTTAAATCAAAAGCCTGGTATTGATGTAGGATTACATACTGATCCTGATATATTCTTTGGGTTACGTTTTTATCTAGTTAACAAAAGTAAAGCAAGGATCTTCTTTCAAAAAGCAAAGGAGCCAACTACTGATAGACTCTTAAATATTAGAGATGAAGTTATAATTGGTGGCACTGGTAACGAGCCTAAGATAACAGAAGAAGTAGTTAATTACGAATGGAATGACATTTGCCAACCAGAAAAGATTGTTGCAAAGAATCCTATGGATAGGTATGCTTTCCATTTAACTGGAACACATGCCGCACACGGAGTAGAGCAAGTGCCTGAAGATGATGATACATCTAGGGTAACAGCCTTTATGGTTTGTAAAGTAAAGCCTAAAGAGTATGCAGAATTATTAGAACGTAGTGTTGAAAAGTATAAGGACTATGCAGTATGGTGGTAAACGCCGCTTAAGGTAAAGCCTTTTCGCCTGTCCTATCAGCAAAATATTCAGTACCATTAGCACCAACTAAATCATTATGATACAAGTGCCAGTAAATGTGCCTTCTAAGTCTTTTAGTAGAAACCCAATGTTGAACAGTATTAGTTCTTACTAGGTAACAACCTTCTTCAGGTTGATTAAACGTAGTCATTTCTTCTGTTACATGATTACGGAACCACCATAAACTATCCTCATCTCCTTTTAAACAAATATGTATTCTCCAAGGAGTATGTTGATCACAATGAGGTTTAAATATTTTACCACCTATGCCTTGCAAATGAGACATTCTAACTCTAAATCTATTTGGTATACTAAAGTAGTCTGATATTGCTTTACTTACATTTTTAAGCTCTGAGTCTTCTGCTACACTAGGATGAAAATGTACTAAGTCACTTTCTTTACAGATAGTACTACCATCTGCATTTAAAAAGTATGCATCGACCTTTTCTCTAAACGTATAGTCATGTAAATGTATGTCTTTATTTAAATTAGCATCGACTCTGCCTCTAGCATTGTCTGCATTACCTGGTATTACATGTCCAGTATAAAAAGACTTTGCATCAAGTTTAGTTCTTTCTTCTATTGAAGTAACTGAAACATTTCTCATAAAACGTGGAAGAGGTCCATCATTCGACCACCCTCCTCTATCTTTACTATTTTCTATAATAAAGTCAACTTCGTCTTTAAGTCTGTTGTGGTTATAAGGTATGTCTACCTTGTATATACAGTTACTGGCTATCGGCATACTATTATTTATATTGGAGTGACCGCAAAGTTTTCCAATTAATATATTCTAGGTTGCGATGTCATCTTCCTCTTGGTAGATTTTGAGTACATCAAATACTGCAGGGTGTCGTTCAACATGTATAGTATCGAACATCACACATGCAATTCTACTCGTATTATTGTTTGATTTGGATATTAAAATCATTCGCTCAGTGAAATCCTTTAACCCATTTTGCTCATACCCACGGTCATGCTGGTCTAAGTCACCAGTAACGATAAATTTAGAACCATTACCGATTCTGGTGAGTAACATTTTCATTTGTGATGGGGTAGCATTTTGCATCTCATCAGCAATGATTACAGAGTTCTCGAAAGTTCTCCCTCTCATATATGCTAACGGTGCAACTTCAATGGTGCCTTCTTGAATCATCGCCTCAATTTGCTTGGCGTTCCAGTATTGTCGAAAGACATCGAATACAGGTCTTGTCCAGGGTGCCATTTTTGACATGAGATCACCAGGTAAGAATCCATGCTGTTCATCTACTGATACAGCAGGCCTAGTGACTATAATACGTTCAACCTCGCCAGCCTTGTATTGTTTAACGGCCCATAAAGTAGCCAACAAAGTTTTACCAGTACCAGCAGGTCCTAGTGCAAAACATATGTCTTTCCCTCTGTTTTCCAGATGTGCCAGATAGTCTTCTTGGCGAAGATTCCGGGGGATGATCTCTACTTTCTTATGTTGTTGAGAATGTACGTTGACTTGATCGAAATGCTTATTCAGATCAATTATATTGCCGCTTTTTCTTTGAGAGCGACGGCTCTTTTTGGTGCTTCTTTGGCTTTGATCACGATAATTATCATTTTTACCGTAATTTGAAGCCTTCTTGTGTTTGTTCCTCATATTGCTCCTTTTCAAACTTAGAGTTTTGTTATAAGAATAATCACATTGTAGACTTTGCGGTCCACTTTTATTTAACCCAAAGTAGTCAAATGGTTACGGTTATGGAGTCAAAGCCATAAATAACTGCATGCCACATATAAACAACATATATAAAAACATTGACTCGATACATAACAGCCCTAACGTTGTAGATACTCTTATTGAAATTGATAAGATATTAGATAGGTTAGACATTTATGCATACGAGAATTGGTTCAAAGGTGAAATTGTTGAGGGTCCTTTTGTTGAAAGACATTGGGTCGACGTTACTTTAATGTATCCTCAAAAACTAATGCCTAATCCAGATGCCGCTATGAGGCTAATTCAAAATGGTTGTAAAGTTAAATTTGGTAAAGATGTACTTGAAACATTTAAAAAAGTAGAGAGTGCCGCAGATTTGATTGAAACAGAAGACGGACAACGTTTACCTAAAACTATTAAACAAACTATTCATTTAGTTAACCTTAGAATTCCTAAGCAACTTCTAGATGTAGTAGAGGACGTACAAGAACTTGACGATACAATGATGAAGGACGTAGAGCAAGCATACGAAGATGGTATGGGAACAACAGACGGACTAGCAAATAACGATGTCGGAATGGCAGATGAACCAATTGAAGCGGAGCCAGAAGCATAATGCCAAAGACTTATACACTTAGAGAGAACTTAAGGCCAGGTGACTTAAAGGATTTAATAGATCCTATGGTCGCTATCGATAGACATGTGCCTAAGTTAGGTAGCAATGCAGAAACTATTGTGTTAGCATTTAAATGTGAAAGCAAACTAAGTGCTCAGGACTTAGGAGAGTTTTTAGAGTGGAGCACAAATAACATTCTTGACGTTGAAGTAAGTGAAGCAAGCGATAAACAAGGTAAGTTTCAAGTCTACTGTGAGTTAACCAGACTACCAGGAGTAACACAAAAGCTATTTGATATTGTTAAAGATTGTGAGCATGTAACAAACCCGCAGGAATGGAAGTTTGTTGCCATGGACGGCTCACGTAGAGATTTAACTATTGAGAATTTAAATTTTGCTATTGTACAAGATCCTAAAATTTATGAATTACCATCAGACAGCAGAGCTTATTATCAACGTATGAAGAATTTAACTAACTATTAAGGATTAGTGAAATGTGGGCGATGTGGATGCTAGATCTATTACCAAATGGGTGGATCGAATTTGTTATAGACTGTGCCATGTATGGCGGAGCAATATTAACAATACTCGGTTTTCTTGTAGGTATATTCCCTATTATTGGAAAGTATAAAACATTACTACTAATTGTTGGTATTGTATTACTTACGACTGGAGTTTATTTTAAAGGTGGACATGCTGAAAGACAACTATGGCAAGCTCGTGTTGCTGAAATGGAAAAGAAATATGAGAAGTCATTAGCAGAAGCAAGAAGACAAAATACTATAATTGATAAGAACATTACAAAAAAAGAAGATAATATTGATAAAGAAACAAAAGTTATAGTAAAGGAAGTTATAAAATATATAACTCCAAGTGTAGATGAAACATGTAAAATACCGTTAGAAGCGGTAGAGCTGTTTAACAAAGCGGCCAAAGGATCAGGAGAGACAAGTGAAGATACGAGTACCATTGATAAAATCAAAACCAAGACTAAACGTATACTTGGCGGCGGTCCTAAGTAGCATTTTATTAACAGGTTGCGGTTCTACAACAGTAGTTCTTAAACGTGACTTCCCTGAATTACCTCCTACCCTAGTAGAAAAAGCAAAAGAAGATCTGGCGCCATTAAGTGCAACAGATCCTAAACTAAGTACCCTGATGGAAAATAGCATAAACAATATGGGCGAATATCATAAGCTATTAGAACGTTATAAAGCATTCCAGGAATGGTACACAACACAAAAGAAAATCTTTGACGAAGCAGAAAAAAACTACTAATCTTTTAATCCTAATATGCATACTACCTTTATTAAATGGTTGCGGATCTGTAGCAGGGGTATTAGGAGCATCACCTATGGCTACTCAGGTACTAAATGCAATAGGCTGGACAACAACTGCAATAGATATTCCTCGAGTTATTAACAACAAGAAAACTATTAATGAGGAAATATTAAGCAAGATTGTAGAAAAGGATTGCAGATTTAAACGTGTATTAAAAGAACAAAAGATTTGTAAAGATAAAGTTAGAAAGAAATACGAAACTGAGTATGGCAATGGTGCATTCTCTGACGATGAAGAAACACTACAATGGCACTTTCCCCCGGATAAATAAACCAAGCAGTTAATGAGGAGAGTTCTAATGGCTAAAACAGTAAATGCAAATACAAATCATGTAAGCACACCAAAGAAGACAAGTATAGGTAATGGTAAAGTATCTAAAGGTATGATGAATAAGTCTAAGAGAAGAACTTATAAAGCATATAGAGGTCAAGGCAAGGCCTAAACACTACGGTAAAAATCAGTTAAGTAACAGTATGCAAAGTCCTTATGACATACTTGGCGTGACTCGTAATTCTCCAGATGGTGATATTAAGAAAGCATATAGAGAATTAGCACAAAAATTTCATCCAGATAAGCCTGGTGGAAATACTGAAAAGTTTAAAGAGATTAACGCCGCTTATCATTCTATTGTATCTGGTAGTGCAGATCAACCTCCTCCGTTTACATCAAGTAGACGAAATCCTTTTAATGATTTTGATGACATATTCAAGTCGCATTTTAACCATGGGTTTGATACTAATACACCTCCTCAGCAAGAGTATTTTAATCCAGACTTTACAATACAAACTAATTGCACATTAGAAGAAGCACATAATGGATTTAAAAGACACTTAAATTATGTATTACCAGGTAGGCTAGGCGGTAGTACGTTTAAAGATGTACTGTTTCCTCCAGGAGCATACCATGGATTAAAGTTAAGATTCAACGGAGATGGTCCAAGGATAATTGAGAATGTTAAAGCAGGAAACTTACTTGTAGAATTAATAGTAGACAGACATCCTATTTGGAAACCAGAATGGTTAGAACAATCTATAACTGCAAACGTTAAAATTACTTTAAAAGATGCTATGTTTGGAGCAACTAAAGTTATAGAAGATTTAGACGGCACAAGATTAGAGTACCAAATACCAGCAGGATCACAGCCAGGAAGCAGATTGCGTATTAAAGAAAAAGGCTTACAAAGATTTAAGAAGTTGGCTCGAGGCCATGCATTTATAATATTAAATATAACTGTACCAAAGTTAAATAAAAGTCAATTGGGCAACAAAGTCGTTGACGTATTCGAATAAAGAAAGTATAATAGCAACATGAATGATAAACTAACACTAGTAGAAGAAACCCATCCAATACTTACAACAGTTATGCCTGTTGTTGATAATCCTAAGTATGTTGACATGCTATCAAAAGGTATGTTTCAACTTATGTGGGACAAGGATGGAATTGGGCTTGCGGCACCACAAGTAGGAATGTTCTTAAGAATGTTTATAATGGGTAGCAAGGAAGGTCCTCACTTCGTATGTATTAATCCAGAGCTAGTAGCAGAATCAGAAGAGAAAGTTTTAGATGTAGAAGGGTGTTTAACCTTCCCAGATTTATGGTTAAATATTAGTAGACCGCAATGGGTCGATGCAAGGTATCAAACATTAGATGGTACTATTGTAGAGCAAAGATTTGAGGGATTAATGGCAAGATGTTACTTACATGAACTAGACCATTTAGACGGAAAAATATTTACAAATACAGTTTCGAAACTAAAGCTCGATATGGCTAAAAAGAAAAGAATAAAAAGAATAGGAGCAAATAAATGAGTGAAGAACCAGGTGGTGCAAACAATCGTATTAACGAAGTAATAGCAAGAGCATTTCAAGAAGCAATTTCAAGAGAACACGAGTATGTGACATTAGAACATATCTTACAAGTGATGCTTGACGAAGATGATATCAAGGATATACTATCTGACCTACAAGCAAATGTAATGTTACTTAAAGACGATGTATCAGATTGGTTGAGAGAGCAAGAAGAAATCCGTGTAGACGGAATGACAAAGCCTCGTAAAACTGCATCCATTGAACGTGCATTTAATAGAGCTTATACACAAGCAATATTTACTGGCAGAGGACACATGGAGCCATTAGATTTGCTTATCTCTATCGCTAGTGAGAAAACAAGTTATGCAAACTATTTCTTAATGAAGCATGGTGTTAACAAAGATATGCTATTAGCATATATTGCAAGAATTAAAGACGGACGTAGTAAAGAAAGTAAAGCACAGAAGAGGCGTGATAGTGAGAAAGTATTAAAGAAGTTTACTACTAACTTAATTCACTCTGCTAAAGCAGAACTTATTGATCCATTAATTGGTAGAGAATCAGAAGTATTCCACCTTGCTAAAACATTAAGTCGTAAGAAGAAGAACAATGTTATTATGGTAGGCGATCCTGGTGTAGGTAAGACTGCTATTGTTGAAGGACTAGCAGTAGCAATCTCTAAAGACTTAGTACCAGAAGTTTTAAAAGGTAAAACAATTTATAGTTTAGATATGGGAAGACTATTAGCAGGAACTAGATTCAGAGGTGACTTTGAGGAACGTATGCAACAGGTACTAGAAGCATTAGAAGATAGAAAAGATGCTATACTATTCATTGATGAGATACACATGATTATGGGTGCAGGTAGTGCTGGTGGTGGTAGTATGGATGTTGCAAACATGTTAAAGCCTTCCTTAGAAAAAGGCAAACTTAGATGTGTTGGTAGTACAACTTACGAAGAATTTAGAGAGAACTTTGAATCTGATAGAGCATTACTAAGACGTTTCACTAAAGTAGATATTGTAGAGCCAACTGCTGAAGAAACAAAGTTAATGCTTAGACAGGTTATTCCTTTGTACAGTAAGTATCACGAAGTTGAATGTACTGATATTGTTATTGATACAGCCGTTGACTTGTCTATGAAGTTTATGCTAGATAAGAAACTTCCAGATAAAGCTATTGATATTTTAGACTCTGGTATGGCTAGGATTAAAGTTAAAGCAACTAACGAAGCTACACTTACATTAGATCACATTAGACAAGAGATATCAGACTTGACTCGTATACCAATTGAACAGTTAGGCGAGCATAAAGATGTTGCTGTTAATGACTTAGAAAGTCTAATGCGAACTACAGTATTTGGACAAGACGATGCGATTGATACTATAATGAATTCAGTATACATTGCAAACTCAGGACTTAAAGAAGTTGACAGACCAATGGGTAACTTCCTTTTTGTAGGACCAACTGGTACTGGTAAAACAGAACTATGCATACAACTTGCAGAAGGCCTAGGTATGGAACTAGTTAGATTTGATATGAGTGAGTATAAAGAAGCACATAAGATATCAGCTTTAATTGGATCACCTCCTGGCTATGTTGGCTATGCAGAAGGTAAAGCAGGATCAGGTAAACTTATTAACGAACTAGAACGTGTACCTAATTGTGTATTATTGTTTGATGAGATTGAGAAAGCCCATCCAGATGTTATTCAAGTATTACTTGGCTTAATGGATAGTGGACTTATTACAGGATCAGATAACAAACAAGTATCAGGTCGTAATGCATTTGTTATTATGACTTCTAACTTAGGTGCTAGGGATTCTGAGAAGTCTATGATTGGATTTGGAGATGGTAAGAATGATGCCGCTACAGATACAGCCGTTAAGAACTTCTTTGCTCCAGAGTTTAGAAACAGATTAGATTCTGTTATTAAGTTTAACAGACTTGATAAAGTTATTGTTAGACGTATTGCTGATAAGTTTATGACTCAAATTAGAATACAAATGAAAGAGAATGATAACAACTTAATTTATACTGACAAAGTTTTAGATTACATTGCTGAACAAGGATTCAGTGATACAATGGGTGCAAGGCCAATGAAGAGACTTATTGATAAAGAGATTAAACTACACATTGCTAAAAACATTATTAGAATGAAAAAGAAAGATCATACAGTAGACGTGTTGAATGGAAGATTAACGGTTAGGTAATATGTTTAGTACAAAGCAGACGCAACGACTATTCTATAAGAAGTGGCCTTATAAGGTATTGATTAAAGTTCATACTGGACCAAAGGTTGAGAGGAAACCTCGATACGAATTGTATAGTACACATACACAACTTAGAGATACTGATGAGACATACAAGTTTAAGTCAAAGATTAAACGTTGGTTTAAACGACATGTACCTGATGGAGGTATTCGTTGTGAACGTACTATAAGTTTATTTCTGCACACACAAGACGAAGTAGATTTTATATGTGATGCTTGGGAATCTAATATAGTTGAAGTACATTCACCTGTATCAGATCAGGCATTAACATTACTTGAAAATAATGTATATGATATAGTTAGAAAGCATGACTGGTATAGAAAATACCCAATTAGAGCAAGAATATTATATACAAAAGAGTTTGCTTTAGAAGGCAGGAAACTATTAGAAGATTCATTGCATCAATTAGAAGATGATGATTGGCATTGTAAAGGTACTTTAATGAGTGCGTTAGATGATCGTGGTATTTTACCATATGCATGCGGACAACCCTACTATCTTTATCTAAAATCTAACGATGATGCTGTTATATTACGGCTAACCTGCGGAGATTATATAGAAAGATTTGAAAGAATTCGCAAACCTTAAATCTACATACTCAATTTTATGGGCCTACTTCGCTAAATACTGTGGAAGATTATCCGGTATGGATACGACATCTACGGCAAAGGAGCAAGCAAAAATGAGTATGAGATCCACAAATATGTTAGTTGGTAATGGTGAACTTGATCAAGTAGGCCTAGCAACTAGAGCCGATGGCTATTATGGTTATGCAGATGGATTGCATACTGTGGCGTTTTACTTAAAACTCTTTAAAGGTAGAGTGTTTATAGATGCAACAGTCGCAGACATTCCAGAAGAAACAGATTGGTTTCCAATCGCACTTGGTCCAAGTTTAGACCATGTTGATTTTGAAGAAGCAACTACAAAAATTGAGACCTTTAATGTTATTGGTAATTTTGTTTTCTTAAGAGCAAGAATTGAAAGAGCATTTAAAGGTGAGGATGTCTCAGAGTTAGGCAACTGCACAAGAGTAGTACTAAGTTTATAAGGAGAGACAAGTATGGGAATTAGAGCATATGCTGGTGGACAAATGGGAAATTCCACTACAGCCGACAACCCTGCACCAACTGGATTAACAATTGAAGAAGTGCAAGATGTTATTGGGATCGCTTTAAATAATGCCATTGCAGGTGGCACAACAGTTTATGATGACGTTACTGGAACAATAGGTATTACATTGCCAGATGCAACAGTAGCAACACCGGTAGTAGCAGGAACAATTTTACCAGGTGCAGGCTTAACAGTAGACGGAACAGGAACATTAACTCCAGACATAGCAACTGGATCAACAGTTGGTGTTGTAAGTATTGGAACAGGCTTAGCAGTAGACGGAGCAGGTGTGTTATCAGCAACAGTTTCAAGTGCTGGTGCATCAGCATTAAGCGGATTAACAGATGTTGATACTAACGGAGTAACAACAGGACAAATTTTAAAATATGATGGTACAACCTTTATACCAGCCGACGATGCTGGCATTGCCGACTACAATAACTTAACTAACCTACCAACATTATTTAATGGTGATTATACAAATTTAACTAACCTACCAACATTATTTGATGGTGATTATACAAATTTAACTAACCTACCAACAATACCAGTAGACACAGGAGACTTAACTGACATAGGAAACTTGTTAGGTGGTGGAGGAGGAGTAACAGGACCAGCTGGAGCTGATGGAGCAGACGGAGCTGATGGAGCAGACGGAGCTGATGGAGCAGACGGAGCAGACAGTACAGTAGCAGGACCCGCAGGAGCTCAAGGAATACAAGGAATACAAGGAACACCAGGAACACCAGGTGTTGATGGAGCTGATGGAGCTGACGGAGTACAAGGAATACAAGGTGTAACAGGAGCCGCAGGTGCAACTGGAGCCGCTGGAGCAGATGGTGAAACTATTGTATCAGCATTAGTAGATGCCAACGATGATTTAATTATTACAACTAACTTAGGAACTGTTATTAATGCAGGAAATGCTACAGGTGCAACTGGACCGGCAGGACCACAAGGTACAACAGGTACAACTGGCTCACAAGGTTTACAAGGACTACAAGGCTTAGGTGTAGCAAGTGCAACAGTAGATGCCAACGATGATTTAATTATTGTTTTAAGTGATGGAAGTCAATTAAATGCAGGTAATACTGCCGGACCACAAGGTATACAAGGTATACAAGGAAGCACAGGATCAACTGGTTCTGTAGGACCTGCTGGTAATGGCGTAGCAAGTGCAACAGTAGATGCCAATGATGATTTACAAATAACACTAACTGATGGTAGTGTAATCAATGCAGGCAATACTGCTGGTCCACAGGGCATACAAGGAATACAAGGTGCCACTGGTGCAACTGGTTCTGCAGGATTAAACGGATTAAGTGTTACTAGTGCAGTCAAAGATGCAAATGATGATTTAATTATTACATTAAGCGATGGTGCAACAATTAATGCAGGAAATATTACAGGACCACAAGGGCTACAAGGAGCACAAGGAACACCTGGAGTTGACGGAACAGACGGAGCAGACAGTACAGTAGCAGGACCCGCAGGAGCAGACAGTACAGTAGCAGGACCCGCAGGAGCTCAAGGAATACAAGGAATACAAGGAACACCAGGTGTTGATGGAGCTGATGGAGCTGACGGTGCCGCTGGAATTGACTTAACAGCATTTTCAATAACAACTGGTGCTTTAACAGCAAACGGCGGATTAGCATACGATAATACAACTGGTGTGTTTACTTTTAATCCGGTAACTGCTGGTGGTGCTTCTAATGTAACATCTATAGGAACTTTGTCAGATGTTGATGTTACAGGATTAACTGATGGACAAGTATTAGCATTTAATAGTAGCAGTTCACAATTTGAACCTACTACAGTATCAGGAGGTGGCGGTGCAAGTACATTGTCAGCATTAACTGATGTAAGTACAAATGCACCAGCAATAGGACAAGCTATTGCTTGGGACGGATCACAATGGGCACCTACTACAATATCAGGTGGTGGCGGAGGAGCCAGTAGCGGAATATTTAAAGCAGAAGTTGATGTCAACTATGCAAGTAACGGTTCGTTATCAACAGTATCAGTATTAAGCGGTGGCATATCAGCAACTATTTTAGATTCAACTTCCACAGTATGTACAGTTGAGTTTGAGTTTACTGGTAGTGTATGTAATCCATTAAGTATACAAATATATGGTTACCAGAGAGTAGCCAATCAATATGTTACAAGGGCACTCGCAAGTGACTTCTCAAATAGAAAAGTAGCAGGCGGAGGCTCGGCAGGAAATCCTACTGCTTTCACTTCTTACAATCCAGCAACTAATAAGATGACGTTAAGTTTAACTAAATCTTTAACTGGTGCAAGTGGTGGACTCGGACAAACGACTGAGGCAATAGTTTCCTTCTTATTAAGTAGCTCGTAAGGGAATAAAGATACATGGCAATTAATGCTTGGAAAACAACTTTTATAGGTATTAACAAACCGCCTAAAGTTTTAGATGGTACTGCAACTGCGTTCACTCCTAAAGAGTATTGGGCCCATGCAAACGGAAGCGATGATCCTTATTGGATTGGTGGCTCTAACCCACAGTACTATCAATGGGAAGTTGATATTACTATTAACTCTAAACAACATGGATCACATTTAACTCGTACTCCATTTTACTTTGATGCACAAGATGTTGAGGTAGGAGATTTTGTTGCAGGTGCTCAAGACGGAAAAGTAGTGCAAGTAAAAAGTGTTCTCGTTAAGACAAATAGTACTGTTAAAGTGCTAGTAGAAGATACATTACGTTATAATACATTTAGAGATCCAACAGGCTTTGGATTGTTTACAGCACCTGGACCCATTATTATTTTCCAAATTAATGAACTAGGTTTTCCTATGTTAGATCCAGTACCAGGTATTGCTTCTACTGACTTCTTCAGTAACGTTCAGTCTAGATTCCAATACATGAATCCATTAACAAACTATATATTAGAACAAACAGGACATAACTTTGAACAAGGAGATGCAATCTGTATAGAGGGTGGTGTATTTGAATTAAGTGATGTTGACAATGTAGAACACTTTATTGGTACAGTAGTTTATAAAGGCCCTGGGCCAGATCAATTTATTTTAAGACCAGCAAACGGAATTATTGACTTTGTGCCAGGACTTCCAGGAACCGTTGGAGATTACATTTATCCTAGTATAAATGGAACTGGCGATTTAACAACTGATCCTGCTAGTGCAAGACCAATCTTTATGAAGATTGCAGATGCTATACCAACTGCTTCATACGGAGATGGTATTGATCCATCTGGTACTAGTGGAGACATTATTGAGATTAACAAAGTTCAGTTAACGTTAACAGGTAGCGGTGCAACTTATGATATAGATGATGCTGTAGGAATTATTAACGGACAAACTTCAACACATAAAATTACAGCTCTTAAAACAAATGCTCCAACAGAAGTAGCATCAAATGTATCTGGTAATGGTAATGCATACGGCATTGTTGCTGGTTATGTTCCTATTGGAGTTACAATTAATGGAGTGAGTGTTACATTTACAACAGACACATCAGGATCTAGTAACTATGGAGCAGGTATTGCTGACGCTAATGATTTTGTAACTGACATCAACAATGCAGGTATTCCAAATATAACTGCTGATCTAAGTAATGGTAATGAAATTAAAATAATGAATAAGATTGGTGGTGCAATTACTATTACAAATATAAGTCCAGATGCTAACGGAAATAACTGGGCAGGTTCAGGTTCATTATCTAGTTTAGATTTAGTAACTGCGGCTAACACAACTACCTTTGCATTGGCATTGGCAAGAAATGATGGCGGTCCAATGACGCTTAGAGATCTTAACGGATTATTTTTAAATAATGCAGGAGTTATATCAGGACAAACTGGTAGGTTTGCATTAGGATTAAACATTGAACAAGGTATTAGAGCAAGTGCAACAAGTGTTGTTGCAGACGTTACAGCAAGAAATGCATTGTTACCATTAGTAGGTGACCAAGCATATGTAATTGATGACGGAAATGGTGAATGGGGAATGTATCTATATGATGGTTCAAACTGGAATAGGTTTAACAATCAACGTTCTGAGGAATCAGATGCTAGAACAATATCTTCTGGAACATTAACATTACCAATAGCGGATCAGAATATAGGATCCATTAGTGGTAATCGACGAGTATTAAATGTCGCTGTTAAAGTAACAACAGAAATTGTTGGAACTAATACAGTTAAGGTACTAGTAGGTACAGAAGAAGTATTTGATACAACAATAAATGGAGGAGCAGAAGTAGGAACATACATTGCTGAAACAACTTATATCACAAGTGGATATGAGGATATTACAGTAACTGGTATGTCCGCGGCAACTTCAGGAGAACTAATAGTAGAGGTAACATACATATGAGCAACTGTTTTCACTTAGCAGTCGAGGGAGGAAGTTTAGAGAACACACTTCCTTTTTATAAAGATATACTTGGGTGCGAGCTTGGGCCTAACGAAGAAGGCAAATGGCAGGACGTAGACTTTTGGGGTAATGAATTAACATTACATGAAAGCACACCTAGAGAAACAAAGTCCCCTGACAGATCTAGACATCACGTAGAGATGGGTGCAGTCTGTGTTCCACACTTTGGAATACATTTACCATGGGAAATATATATTAAAGTAAAACAGAATATAGAAAGTACTGTTGGGTTTTATGATAAACCTTATGTAAGATTTGAAGGACTAGAAACACAACAAGAAACATTTTTTATTGAAGATCCAAACTATAATGTATTGGAAATAAAAAGTATACAGGGTACAAAAACATGAGTAAGAACTTTTCAAATATAGCAGGAACAACTTCAAGCGAGTTTAGGCTTTCAAGTGGTTCAACTGCAATGGTGAGATACCTAGTGCTAACTGGAGTTGGCGGAACAACTGCTACCAATAGAGAAGCACAAGCGATTGCATTAGGCGATCATGAGTTTTATGATCTTAAAGTAATAGCAAAAGATGGAAGCAATGTATGGGCGGCTCAATTAAGAGGGCTTATAACAGTAGCATCAACAACTAGAATAGAAGATATTTTTAGTGATGATGTTGCAACTGCTGATATTACTGTTACAAATAATGCAGGCAACTTAAATATAGTACTGGCAGGAGCCAATACTATAGACTATACAATTTCAATAACACTAACAAGGATGGGCTAACAGATGGCAATTAACAATGTACTTCAAAAAGTAAAAATTACTGACTTAGCAGAACAACTATATAACCTTGTTAGTTCGGAAGATGTTATAGCTATTGTTGATATTACAGGTGATGCTAGTAAAAAGATTACTGTGGCCAATTTACAATTATGGTTAGAACAAAACGGACTAGCAACTAACGTAGAATTAACTGCCGAAGAGCTACGAGCAACGACTGCTGAAGGCGATCTTCAAGCATTAATAAATGCAATTAATGTTACTATTAATAACATGACAGGGATTGATACAGATTATGCCACCCAGTTAAGTCAAATACAAAACGACCTAACATCCATTCAAAATAACATTGACAGCATTGAAGCTGGTACAGGAAATGTTGTGATGGACGGCGGAACGTACGACTAAATATAGATAATAAGGAAAACAAACTATGTCAGAGATTAAAGTAAGCGATTTACCAAATTATACAACACCAGATTCAAACGATTATATCTTACTGTTGGAGAGAAGCAATTCCAGTCCAGTAACATTTAAAACGTATAAAACTGAAGTGAGTTCTTTACTAACATCAGATGTAGTTAATGATGCTATTACAGCTTCGGTAGTATCCAACTTAGGTTCATTAAATGATGTTATTGGACGTTTAAGTTATAATACAACATACTCGCAAATTATACTTGCCGCTAACAATGAATTCTTAGTCAACGATCCTAGAGTTTATACAGAAGATGCAGGAGGTAATGTATTAGTTGAACCGTCTGCTTATAGTGTTGTACCTAAGAAGTATGTTGATGCACAAGACACAGCCTACAAAACTTACTTAGAAGGATTGATTAGTAATATATCAGCAGACAATTTTACTTTGGCTGGCGGAGTATTAACAGGCGACTTAACATTATCTTCTACACAGAGCATTGACAATGAAAGATATGCCGCATCAGTTGGTTATGTTCATTCACATGTACAGTCACAGAGTTTTATTAGTGCAAACGGTGCAACAATAACAGGTATACTATATGTTAATGCAACTCCTGTATCTCCAACAATGGCCGCAAATAAAGCATACGTTGATGCAACAGTATCAACTGGAGTAACAGGTATTACATCAGACGGAATCCCCGAGGGGTCTACTAATTTATATTATACAGATGCAAGAGCCCAGTCAGCAATTACTGTTACTGGTGACTTAACTTACTCAGGTGGTGTTTTAAGTTATACTGGTTTAACAACTGCTGATGTGCCAACACTATTAAGTGAACTAACAAACGATACTGGCTTTATTGGAACGTCCGGACTTGCTGATTACCCAACTCGTACAGAGATTTCAGCCGTTGGTTTCTCTAATAACTATGCAGACTTAATTAACAAGCCTGCAATTCCAGACTTATCAACTGTGGTAGTTTCAACAACAGGTACAAGTGGCATTGGTATTCCAATTCAAAACTTAGTATCAGCGGCAGGCATTAGTGGATCGTTTAATGACTTAGCTAATAAGCCACTGGGTATATATGATTCAGTTGAAGGATTATTACAGTTTGTTCAAACAGTAAACATGAAAGGTGATGGATTAGAAAACATTGCAACTACTAACTTGCAAGGGCTGTCAGCAATACAAGTTAATGTTAGACCAGGTACTGGTATTAATGTTTCAACAACAGTTTATGACAACACAGATCCTGCTAATCCAGTTTATGTAAGTGGCGGTGAAGTATCAGTAGACGATACAGTAATTGCAACTAAAACATATGTTGATGATAGAATCTTAACAGTAGATAATACTGATGAGATGTCAGAAGGTTCAACTAATTTATATTATACAGATGCAAGAGTAGATACAAGGACATCTAGTGCAGGCTTTATTGCAACTGCATCACAATATTCAGGAATTATAACAACTAACCAAGCAGACAATACTGATGTAACTGCACACATATTAGGTAACACAGGAACACAGAGTGTAACAGGAACATCTACTGGTTGGTTGTACGGAGATATTGTATCAGATCCATCTAACCCAACAACAACTATTGTTTTAGATGTTGATAATGCATTATACTCAGGACGAGTTATTGGTGATGTTACATCAAATAATTTAGTAGCCAATGCAACTGTTGATATGACCAATGCAAGTGTTGACTTTACTGGTGCAACTTTAACTGGTATTACAACGGGTGGCACGGCTTATGATCAGGACTTAAATACAACAGACGATGTTGCTTTTAATAAAGTAACAACAGACGAATTAGCATTTAGCGGCACAGGTCCAGTTTCCTTTGCAAGCGGAAACAACCTAGTATTTACTGCTACTGGAACTATTACATTCAATGGCGATGAATACATTAGTATTCCAGCTTTAAAGGCACTGGTAGCATCTGCGGCAGACTTTGCAGACTTCCAAACTAAGACAGCATTACTATAATAGGAGGTATTGATGCAACCAACAGTTACATATAATCATCAGTTTAAGGATGTAGGAAAGACTATAAAAGTTTATGATGACTTAATTGACGAGTCATTACATCAGGCAGTATATGACTGGGGACAGTCTGTATCTTGGTATGCAAAGGCACTACTAGATCAAGACGGACAATATATAAAAGGCGGAGCTCCTAATGATAGAGACTTTGGTGGCTGGCCAGTACAAGAATATAGACCATCGTTGCATGGTAACGCCAATCCTAGACCCGATACTCCACAAGGATACGAGTCAGAGCTAGTAAGTTTATGGAGACATACAATATCTTGGGACGATATATCTTTGCAAGAAAGAAATCCTATTGTTTGGTCTCTATTTGATAAAATTAACAACTTACTATTTGACGGTCAAGCAACTACAGATGGTTTACCTGAAGGACACGTTTTAACTGGCCCAAGGGAATACTATGTAGATGGACAAGACTTTTATGAGAAATACGATTCTCCAGTAACTGATCCTAGAGATCCTAATAGCACAAGTAATTCTATATGGACTACAATGTTAAATGCTAGAAATACAATGCCTGGTCATAAATTCTATCAACAGAAGATTGGAGACAGAATGGGACAACTTCATAAAGATTCAGAGGGTGGAAAAGATTATGATTCTAAGTATCTTAGTGTTCTGTTTATTTCAAATATGAAATGGGATCCTATGTGGGGCGGAGAATTAAAGTATTATGGTGACGAAGAAACTGGTGCAACACAATGGAAACACGGATACAACATTGGATATCCTGTAGCCTGTGTAGGACACAAGCCGGGTAGAATTATTACTTACTCGCATGATCAGGCACACTTAACAGAATCACCAAGAGTCGACTCAGACGAGTTTGCACAGAAAATTGCATTTAGAGTAAAGCTACCTGATTAATGGCAGAACAAGAATACATAATTGTAGTAAAAGACCCAACTGTATGGGAAACTTCTTTGTGGGACGAGTTAACTAAAGATGGCTTAGGCGATGACTTTATTCCTAGCAGAAGTGTTACGGTTGTTAATGACCGACCAAAAGCCACAAGGATAGCACATTTTAGTCTTACTGCTGAAGAAGCCGTTGAGATTGCAAAAGATGATCGCATACTTTCAATTGAACTTAATCACGAACTAAATGATGAGATCGAGTTTGGATTTTCAGGACAGCGAGCAACTAGAACATTTAATAACGAGAGGTTTAGTACAACTGCTGATATGACTAATTGGGGTCTTGCAAGATGTTTGCAAGCAGACAATCCATTTGGATTACCAAACAACTCATCTGTCGTGACTTTAGATAGAACATTCCCTTTTAACTTAGACGGAACTGGTGTTGACTTGATAGTAGTCGACTCTGGAGTTGAAGAAGATCATCCAGAACTTGCTGTTAATGCAGACGGTACTGGAGGCTCTAGGGTTGTAGACTTTGATTGGAATACACTTGGTGTAACAGGTTGTCCAACTAGTGCTAGTATAGGCGGTTACTTAGGCGACGCTGATGGACACGGAACTAATTGTGCAAGTATTGCCGCAGGTAACACACAAGGATGGGCTCCTGGAGCTACAATATATTCTCTAAGAATATTTTCAGGATCTGATATAACTAATGGATCTTCACTAGGAGTTATTAGCACAAACATTATTTGGGATCTTATAAAAGCATTTCATGATAAAAAAATAGCCGACGGAAATAAAAGGCCAACTATATGTACGAACAGCTGGGGTTTTAGAACATCTTATACTAATATAACATCAATTTCATATAGAGGAACAACTACATCTGCAACTTCTAGAGATACTAGTAAAGGAATGGTAAACAGCCAACATGGTATTATGATTGTTTCCCAAAACGTAGCAGTTCAAAATGCTCAATCAACTGGAGTTATTATGGTTGGTGCCGCAGGAAACTATTTTCATAAGTCTGATGTTCCATCTGGTTTAGATTACAACAATTTTTATACATCTGCTACTATAGGTAATCAGTTTTATCATAGAGGTAGTTCGCCTACAAACGCAGAAGAAATGATTTGCGTAGGTGCAAGCAGAGTGGGTACAAATGATGAGAAAATTAATTTTAGTGAATCAGGACCACGTGTTGATTTATATGCACCTGGACAAGCAATTATGGGAGCATATGCAAACAAGTCTTATGAAACTGCGGCAGTACAAGATCCTAGGAACGTAAATTACTTTTTAAATAAAGTTTCTGGAACAAGCCAAGCAACTCCTCAGGTTGCAGGAGTGATGTGTTTAATGGCACAACTTGATCCTACTATTACGAAGACACAGATGTTAGAGCAACTATATAAGTATAGCTTAGTAGACGTTATGGAAGAAGGAACTAACGGGTCAACAGACTATGGTAATACAAGAGGACTACAAGGTGGACCTAATAGACTATTACAAAACCCGTATGTAAATCCTAACCGTGGCGGCATATCAAGTACATAAAGGAGTTCAGTAATGGGCAAAAGAATTATAGAAGGAGTAGATCCTAAGAAGGATAAAGGTAAAAGAAAAATTTACTCTCACAGACCTCAAAGAGCAAATCCAGAAGATGTTCAGTTTAATGAATTAACTCGTAAGTGGGAAATTAGACATAAAGAGAAAACATAATGGAAGTACTAGAGCCTGAACATTATATTAGAATAAGAATATCGAGAGAACTTACTGACACAGAAGTAAGCCAGCTTACAAGTATTATTGAAAGTAATATTGGCGATATGTTGATAAATGACGAAGTCATTTATCACTTAAACGTTCACGGTGATATGCATTGTTATGTGTTTGAGATTGACCAAGATTTAACTGTTCTTAACTTTGGTGTCAAGAGCGGAGACGAAATAAGTATGGCAATCGACGAATGGCTTCCTTTAGAAGACTTATGGGAAATTGAAACAAGTTTACCTGACATGACTATTGAAGTCACTGAGGAAATGACAGAGCAACAAATATTTGAAAGAGCTACAATGACAGCTAAAACGTTGTTGCATTAAATAATTATTGGAAGTAAGAAACATGTTTAAGATAAAACAAGTAGTACAAACACAAGAAGAATCAGAAAAGACATACATTTTACCAAAGCTAATATGGTATCCCTCAGTAATTAGAAATGAAATAGTTCCGTTGTGTCAAGGTAGAGTCTTTGATAGAACAGAGTCAATTGATCTTGGCTTCAAGCAAAAGATCTTATCACCAATCCCAGAATTTAAATATACCTCAAAAACATTTTCAGAGGAATGCGGAATTCGTGCTATTGAAATTGCTCAAATGGCAAAGGACCAAGGAAAGAAAATATTAGTAACTTGTTCAGGCGGCATGGACAGTACTTCAGTTATTGCGGCATTTATGATGTATACTGACGCAGAGATAGAACTAACTTATTCACAGTCAGCTATTGATGAATGGCCAGAATTCCACGCATACTGTCTAAAACATCCACGTATTACAAGATATATTTCATTTGTTAACATGCCATTTTTATTAGAGGCACTTGCTTTAGAAGATGATCATATTATTATTACTGGAGACCCTGGAGACTTAATATTTGGATCCAAGTTATACAGAGAAGATCAAACAGTTTGGCTACCAGATGGAACAACTGGTGCCTGGCAAATGGATCATTGGGCTAAGCCTTGGGAAGGAGTTCCTGCACATCACAGAGATTTATTACAACCTATTGTTGATAAATGTCCAGTAGATATTGAAAACAATTATGATTTGACTTGGTGGCTTGGATTCTGTATGAAGTTTCAACTTACTGAAACTCGACTATATATGGCCGCTAGGAAATACGTTAATATTGTTAATTTCTTTACTTCTGATAACATTCAAAACTGGTCAATGTCTAATTCTTATGCAGTTAAATGCCCTAATAATGATTGGGACAATTTGAAATATGAAGCAAAGAAACATTTGCATCTATGGTTTCCAGATGAAACAGTTTGGGCTCAAGTTAAAAGAGATAGTTTAAAAAGTGTATGGACTGAAGCTATGCATAAGGTGTTATATGATTGGGTAATAACACTATCTGCTGAAACGAAACTTGCTATAACTAACTCACACATTGAAAGAGGTCTTTTTGTAGGTGTACGATTTGATGAGGAATGTCAAAAGACAATAGATGGATATGATCATGAAACACAAATGATAACAATTCCACAAGAACTTACCATTCGGGGCGAAGGTGGCATAGAGGTTGAGGGAATGAAAGATGCTGAATCTTTGTTTTTTATAAGAGGACAGATGTTTCCTGTTTCACATATTACTTCAGACTATGAGTTTGAAAATTGGCCTAGACATAAGATAATGCATCGGGTATGGCAACATGTTAAATTAAACGGGGGATACTAGTGGCCTACTTAATGAAGCAGATTCCCCAGACTGCTGAAGAATCAGAAAAAAGATGGGTATTTCCAAAACTACACTGGTACACTCCTATTGTTAGGAACGAGTTTGTACCTATATGCCAAGGCAGACCTTTTGATAGATCAGAGACAGTTGACTTAGGTTGGAAACAAAAAATACTATCTCCTATTCCAGAGTTTAAATTTACAGATAAATCCTTTACAGAAGTTTGTGCAGATAGAGCCGTTGAGATTGCTAACATGGCTAAAGCACAAAACAAAAAAGTTATTGTAACATGTTCAGGTGGTATGGATAGTACATCAGCTATTGCCGCCTTTATGTTATATACTGATATTGATATTGAATTAACTTATTCAAAGTCTGCTATTGATGAATGGCCTGAGTTCTACTCTATTTGTAAGAATGAACCTCGTATTAAACGACTAATAGACTTTACGTTTATGCCTTTCTTAATGGAGCAACTTACACTAGATGGAAACTATCTTATTGTAGGCGGTGACCCAGGAGACTTAATATTTGGCTCTAAAATGTATAGAGAGGATCAAAAAATATGGCTACCAGATGGATCTGAAATAGTATACAATATAGATCATTGGGCACCTGCATGGGAAGGAATTCCTACACATCATAGAGATTTCTTACAACCTATGGTAGATGCTTGTCCTGTAGATATTGAAAACAATTATGACTTAACTTGGTGGCTTGGGTTTTGTATGAAGTTTCAGTTAACAGAAACAAGATTATGGATGTGTAGCAGAATGTACTCACCTGTTGTTAACTTCTTCTCTTCAGATGGCTTTCAACAATGGTCTATGTCTAATAACTATGCTGTTAAATGTCCTAACAATAATTGGGACGACTTAAAGTATGAATGTAAGAAGCACTTGTTCCTTTGGACTAAAGATGAGAGCTGTTGGCAACAAGTTAAAAGAGATAGTTTAGGTGGTGTATGGACTGAACCACTTAATAAAGAATTCTTTCATTGGATCTCTGACTTGACAGAAGAGATGGTAGGTACCATTGACAATTTCCTCAAAGAGTCTCCAGCTCACGCAGATTTAAAAGAACAAGGTTATTCGTTTAGACAGAATAGAGAAGAGATTATTGCTGACTACGACCATGAAAAGCAAATGCTAGGGAAATCAATACCAAAGTCAACAGATGTACAAATGCCTGCTGGTGCTGATACTACTACAAGAGTTAGAGGACAGATGTTTCCTGTATCAACTATCGACGAAGATATGAACTTTGCTAACTGGCCTAGACATAATATTGCAACTCGTGTTTGGCAAAGACATGCCCTTAATCGTTTTGCTTAATTAAGAGCAGACTTTTTAACCTTACTTGCATACATAAACATGATAGACATGATGCCTATCTAACTTTGAGAAAAAGAAAAGAAAATGGACTGTCAGCGAGAGTTATTATCTGACTTAGGTTATCAGCCACGTCAAGGCTGGAACGATTTCATACAACGAGAATTTGAACTGTGGTGGAAGTTTGATAAACAAGATACTAGATTTGTTTTTAGAGCAGAACCAAAACATAGAAACTCAGCAGGAGTGTTACATGGCGGAGTACTAGCCGCTTATATAGATCATTGCATGGGCGGAGCCTGTTATAATATAAGTCAAGGCAAGACTGGTTACACTATGCAATTTGCAATTCAATACCTTAAAATATGTAAAACTAATAGATGGATCTTTACACATGTACAAAGACAAGGAAGCCCTATTGGGCCCTCAAACATCTACCAACTAAAAGCCAGTGCAAGAGTTAATGCAGAAGAAGGCAATTTAATTGCCGAAGCCCAAGGAACATTTGTAATCTCAAAACAAGACGCAAAAAAGTAAAGGTAAAGAAAATGGAAATAATTATATGGTGTGGAGTTGGAATGCTAGTAATAGCAGGTATTATGTATGTTTGTAATAAGGTGTTAGATCGTGCTCAGAAAGAACTAGATTGGCTAGACTATAATATGATGTGGGCACCAGAGTCAAAGAAAAAGGGTAAACAACCACCATCAAAAAACAAAACTATGATGATGGAATAGTTTACCCTTGTATTGTTATACTGACTGAATTACAGTTCTGCTTTTCTTGTTAGCAATATAATCACCATTGCCTCTAAGTGATCCAGCGGCTTCTCTAAAACTTTTAATCACAGGATCATTTTCAAATTCTTCTGCGGCAAGTCTAGATGTAAAAGTGATTGCACTATTAATCTTCTTAATATTACCAGTGTCGTCTTTCGTTGAATCTAAACCAAAAGCAACAATCTTATCTTTTTGAAGATAGTTTGCATTAACGTAATCTTTGTATTCTTGGTTTTCGCTTAATTTCATAATATTGTTTACATCTGTAATAGAGGAACCATTCTTTGAAAATATTTCTCTTTCAACAATATATCTTTCGATGTCAGCCATGTTAAATCTCCTTTAAAGTAGAATCTTATTAAAATACACACCGGCCGATGATGTATTTCTAAGTTTAGCATTAGACTATCTAGTCCCAATGTACTGCCAGTATTTATGTCAAGCCACTAAAAACCCTAAGGAAACGGTGATCCATGCGTTTTATGCAACTCAGCCTTTACAGTTCGTACGGCTCAAAAGAGCAACTTTATGCCAACTTGGTGATAAGTAAAGGTGTACAAAGAGCGACTTCAGCTCAGAAAAAATGAATGGCAACTGGGAAAGACCGTGGCATACTCATGCCTTAAAAGTAGTTGACGGGGTCCAAAGGACCTTGACACTGGCAAAGACCGGGGTATTGCTTTCCTCAAGCATCAAATTAAAATTAAAGTTTCTGTTAGACAAGAGGTCTGACAAGAGCTATGATATTGACATATTGAAACGGAACTATTACTATGATTAAAAGTATATTAAATTGGCTTGCTACAAGAGCAACTGTCCAAAGTAGAGATGAAGAACTAGAAAGATTTTGTCGTGCAGAGTACGGCAACGAATGGATGTCTGCGTATTCAAGTATGCGTGACATTCGAACCCAACCAACCACCAAAATAAGGATTTATTAAAATGAGTACCATGTTATACAGAGGCCATGTTATCACTTGCGAGTTTTGTGATAAAATTGTTAAAGCATTAAAAGTAAGTTATACAGCAGTATCAAACTTCGTAACCGATATGGGTTATGCAAGAGCCGCTAGTGAATTAGCAAGACAAGGGTTTCAAGAAGAAGCAAAATATCTTATGCTAGGTGCAAGATATCACAGAGAACAAACAAAGGACTAACTATGAAATTTTTTAAATTCATTCAAAAACTAATCGACGCAAGACAAATATCTGTTAATCGTGAGATACAGAAATTCCACATGCCATCTGTTCACAGATATATCAAGTAGTAATCCAAACACATCTAGTATTTTTGTATAAATAGAGGTATGAAGATACTAGATTTGGATACTGAATATAAACTATTAGAAGCAGGAGGCTATGTAGCCCGTAATGCTAAAGAGGCTAAAGACCCTCGTTTTTCTATGTCTATAGGCGGTGATGTAACAACTAACACTATGAAAGAAATGATTTCTAATTTCTATCCAACTGGACCTATGAAGGGCGATAAGCAATCAGTAGTTAAAGAATCTAAAGTAGAGATGTGTCCAGATGCATGTTGCGGAGTTCCTGTAACAGAATGTACTTGTGGACCAGATTGTAAGCATTGTAATTGTTTTGAAACAAAAAACAAAGTAAATGCTAATCGTAACTATGGCATGCGAAAAGCATCCGGTCAAGGAGACAACCCAATGATGGCAGAGAAAAGACCTGATCATGAGGTTGAGATGGCAAGAGCAGATGTACACAAACTTGCTGAATATTCAAACAAATTAGCAGACTTAATTGCAAATATAAGTGAAGAAGAAGGACTGCCTGGATGGATGCAAAAGAAAATTACTCTAGCATCTGATTATGTTGGTAGTGTTTATCATAAGTTAGATCATGAGATGGGCTCAGAGCTAACGGAATCAGACACGCCCGGTTTTGATATGATTAATAGAATATTTGATAGCCTAACTGATGATGAAAAGGTTGATATACAGCGACAACTAACTGTAAAGGTTAGAGGCATTAGTGTTCCTCCAATTGGCGGTGGACTTGGAAAATTAAAAGATAGAAATCCTAATGATAAAGATATTGCTGATATGCCTTTATCTCAATTAAAGAAGTCGTATAGTGGTGTTGTTGAAGTCGCAGGACCAAAAGATTGTTGGGACGGTTATAAGAAAGACGGTACACAAGCAGGTACTGGTAAGAACAAAGGCAAACGTGTTAATAAGTGCGTTAAAGAAGAAGAAATTACTTTAGAAGACGATGAAAACTTCCATGATGTATTTGGTTATGTTGCATACAGTAGAGATGAAAACGATCTATTTGAAGCAGAGTACCAAGGCCGCAAAGTTAAATTAAACAAGCCAATGGCAGGTGATGTTAAGAAATCAAAAGTATATGTAAAGAACGACAAAGGTAATGTTATTAAAGTTAACTTTGGACATGGCGGAACTAGTGCTAAAAAAGCAGGACAGAAGACCATGAAGATTAAAAAGAACAATCCAGCAAGACGTAAGAGCTTTCGTGCAAGACATAATTGCTCTAACCCAGGACCGAAAACAAAAGCCCGCTATTGGAGCTGTAGAGCCTGGTAATCAAGTAAAACACTAATATAATTGTGTTTTGACTAACTTCCCCTATAAAATAAGCTAAATAACTTGCTTAGGAAATTTACCCTAAAGCATAACTAAAGGAGAATGATAATATGATAAATCCGATTACTTGGATTAAAGATCGTATCATGGAACGTACATCTTGGGATGGTGCGGCATTGATAGCGGTTGGTATTATTGCTTTAATGTTTGCCCCACTTGCAAAGTTTGCCGCTTATGGTGCTATTGCTTATGGCGTGTGGACACTTTGGAAAAAGGAGAAGTAAATTATGACTGAAGAGATTTCAAAAACAGAGGTAGTTAATGAAGGACTTTCCAGTGTTAACGTTCAAGAGATAGCAGATCTTGACAGGATCCGTAAACTAGCTGGATTGGCAAATCACATAGAATTGTCAGCTGGTACTGAAGTTACGGAAGCGTCATTGAATCCAGAAGCCTCTAGTAATGAAACTCAGGAAGTCACGGAGGATAAAGCACCTCTAACAGTTGAAGGCCAACTCGCTTTAATTAATACTAAAGTAGATGACTTAGAGAATCAAATTGGCAAGTGGAATAGTGAAGTTATGGAAAGCAAAGACGCTGGACATACTGCAACTATTGACACATTAGGCCGTTTAGTATCTAAGTTCAGAGACACCCTCGATAACCAAAAAGGTTAAAAGAATTATTGACTTATTGATAGGTATCGTGTATATTAAACAATGCGATACCTATCAACACTTACATAGGAAATACAGTATGAAAGCACATTACAACGTATAGGAGATAAGTTCGGTTATTGACGCAATGAGCGGAGATCGACATAACGAGGAATTAGCGAAACATGCATGGTATAACAACTATAAATCCAATATCACAGGGAGTACTAAGAATAGGTGCTATTATTGGTATCTTGTTTGTAATGTCTGGATGTGCCTCTTTCCAAGATAAGATAGATAACTTTTGGCTTGCAAGATGGGATCCTACTGAGGCACGGTATGTCGCCGCGTTGAAAGTACAAGCACAAGACCTGTTTTACATTTGCGATACGAGTCGATTTACACAAGATCAACGTGTACAAGCCATAGGTGAGGTTAATACAGAAGCCAACCGTTTTCTTGCATACAGCGAGACTCTTCCGGACGACAACCGGCCTGTAATTAGAGTCGCTAAAAACATACAAGATTCCAGTAAGGAATTCTATAACCGGGCATTAAAACCCAAAATGAGTAAACTCTATTGTGAGAATAAAGCGTCATTTATTATTAATATGGCACACCAGGCACAAAGGGTAATACAGAAGAAAAGACTACCTGGGTCTACATTTTAGGACAAGCATATGGCACTTAACAGAGATGATTTAATATCAGCAATACATGAAATTGCAAACGAGAATCCACAATGGGGAGAAAACATTGCGGCCTTAGTAACAGGCTTTGAAAATGATGAGATTTCCTTTGGAGAACTTAAAGAACTCATAACGGATTATAAACGTCAGATTGAGAATGAAGAAGCAATTCAAGAAGTAGAATTAAGAGGTAAAATAGAAGTAGCATTAGAGAGCCTAATGATTTTAGCATCGGCGGCTATTTAAATGAAAGTATACGATCTAGATAAAGAACTAACTAAGTTAAAAGAACTTGCTGGTATAATTGATACAACAGGTCGTAAGGATGACACGAGTCCACAAGCAAGCCCGCTTACATATGGTGGCACAGAACGAGCTGAGTACATGCGAAAGCATAAAATACAACCCGGTACAGACGAATGGTTTAAATTATGGTTTGCTCGAGAGGCTTTGACTGGTGAAGATAGGTTCCCAAAAAATAAGAAATAGTTATCACGCCATAGTAATGGGTGGTATTCTACGAGATTATGCAGGCCGACCTTTAGGCCCTTACAGGTTACGAACCGCTTGTAAAAATGAAGGATTCAATATAAAAGTAATAGATTATGCCTGGGTTATGACAGACCAGCGATTGTTATATCTATTAGAAGACTTAATAACAAAAGATACATTAGTATTTGGTATCTCAAATGTATGGCTATCTAATTCAGCAGAAGTAGCCAACAAAGAAAGTAAAGTCAACAGATGGCTAACACCTTTATTCTGGAGCGAACTTAAACGCAGATATCCTTGGGTACAAATTGTTATTGGAGGAACTAAGCCTGCCTTAGTGCAAGGAGCAGAACTATTAAAGCCATATACAAAGTGGTGGTTAACTGGCTTTTCGGATATAGCATTTCCAAAACTATTAAAACACTTAACAGATAGCTCTGAAGAGATAATTTACAGAGTAGATGCAGACGATGTAAAAGTTATACAAAGTGATACACATTACAAAGTCGACGATATGGATGAACTAGAAACAGAATACGAATTAGAGGACAACTTTAAAGACTTTCAGCCCTTGCCCTTAGAGGTAAGCAGAGGTTGTATATTTAAATGTGCCTTTTGCTCTCACCCTTTCTTAGGGAAGAAGACATACGATTATATACGTTCACCTGAATCGCTTGCAAGAGAAATTAAAAGAAACTATGAATTATTTAAAACAACTAGATATTTTATTACAGATGACACATTCAATGATAGCATTGAGAAACTAGAAAGACTAGAACGTGCAATAGAACTAAGCGGAGTTCCTGAGTTTAGTTTTGTTGGTTACTTGAGAGCAGAACTAATAGCAACTACTCCTGGTATGATTCCTATACTTAAACGTATTGGCTGTAAGGGAGGAACAGTTGGCATTGAATCAATGAACAACTATGCTAGGAAAGTAATTGGTAAAGGAATGGATATAAACAGAGTAATGGACGGACTTGCTCAACTAAAAGCAGACACAGGACTTAAATTACACACTGGTATGATAGTTGGATTACCCGGCGATACTGCTGAAGATGCTCTCAAATGGCATGATCAACTGTTGAGTGACGGTATCTTTAGTGATTGGACATTTCAGCAACTAGGTTTAATATTTAATGAAGAAGGCGAAGGGTTAAGTTTATTTGAGAAGAATCCAGCAAAGTTTGGATACAAGCTCTCTAATAGATTTGATGCACAAGGACCACGTAGTAGAGGATGGATTAATGACGTAGGTGCAATGGAGTTTGAGTGTAAAGAAGCGGCTATGGAAGTAATGAAACTTGCACGACACACTTGTACTGCTGGTGGCTTTGGAGTAGGAGATGCTTGGTATCACGGGCTTACAGATGATGAAATAGAAACGTTAACTATAGACGAATTAAGTTTAGGTCAACGTGGAATTAAATCAGGAATTATCCGTGCTAAGGAGAGCGAAAACCAGATAAGAGGACTAACTAATAGACAGCACCAGTAACGGTGTTGTTTTACTTTAATCAGTAGTAACATTGAGAGGGAACTACCCATGTCTAAAAAGTACCATCAATCAGGCGTCGACACAAGTCTTATCTCATCACTAAAGTTTATAATGGAATCGTGGAAGTCTTGCTACCCAATTGATGCCCACACAGAATCTACGTTTGAGTGGATGGCAAAATACATAGTTTGCCTAGAAAATGGCACCCCAACTAGGAACGTGCCAAATATTCCTCAAGCGGCGGATCTCAAAATCATAGAACAATTTAAAACAATAACACCTAACCAAGAGTTAGGTGTTTCCTTGAAACAAGCCGTGTCGAATTAGTTATAAGGGGTTTAACCGCCCCTTATAGCACCTCTTATGCTTCGCAAGTACACATATAACTAAACACAACTAAATGACACACTTTATAAAAAACGCCTATTTAGGTCCAAAAAACCTACTGCTACGGCACCGCTAGACGCAATAATTTCCACTAAAAAAATAAAAATTAAAAAAAAGGTTGACCTTTGACTGTTTATAGTCTATTATAAAAGAATAATTAGGACCAAGGGAGAACATATGTCTTTATCAAATAATCAATTCGCTCAAAAATACATTGCTCACAAATCAGTTTATAATAAGGACATTATGTCTTTAATACATTCTGAGATTGATCGTCTAGTTGATAAACTATTTAATAGCAAGTTAACAAAAAAAGAGCAAATTTATCTTAATAAAATTGCCTACAAAGCAAAATTAGTAAAAAATAATCCACAAATTATAAAATAAAAGGTTGACATTTTAAACAAAGTGTTGTATATTATACAGACAATAAGGAATTAGGAGATTACATGAATATAACAAACCAAACTTACCGCCTTGCAACTGAAGACTTCATCTTACATCAACCCGTTGATGATTTTGTGTTTGAGGGTGCAGTAGGCTTCAATGCCTTAATTGACTTTATGTCATGCAATGAGGAATTTGAGCTTGAGGTAGCTATGGTTTATCTAGATAAGCAGGGCGGTATTGACTCGGCTTATCCTAAATTGCCAATGACTGTATAGGGAGAGATAAATGGGAATGTCAAGTTGGATTATGGACAGGGTAGACGAGTTCTACAAAATAGCACAAACTAAAATAGGTGAGTGTGAATCCTGCAACGAGTTTATTTTTGCTATGAAAGGTCATGAACATATGTTACTTGGTTCAGCAGAACTTGAGTATGTTCAAGAAGGTGGTTATCACGAGATGTGGAACGATTTTTGGAGTGACTATCAGTAGATTTCTTTGATGCGGGCGTGGCGGAATAGGTAGACGCAACAGACTTAAAATCTGTTATCTGTATAGGTGTGTGGGTTCGAGTCCCTCCGCCCGCACCAACTGGCGTATAGTTCAGTGGTAGAACCGACCGCTCATAACGGTCTTGTCGGGAGTTCGATTCTCTCTGCGCCAACCAACCTTTTTATATAAATTCAACTCTATCAAAAATAAATTTGTATTCTTTTTTAAATTTCTTTAGTTCTTCATCTTTTACATATCCTATAGGAAATTCGTAAGGTATATTATTCATATTATAAGATTTAATCCAATCTTTAAATTGTGTTGATTTATATATCTTTCGTCTGTTATCATTTAAATCAATAAAAAATCCTCCGAACGAACCTAACCTTCCTGTACAATCTTCTTTTGTAGGATCATCGTCTTCAATAAATGATTGTAGTACACATTTACCTAAGATAGACATATCTAGTAAAACTAAATTTTGTTGATCCATATCTAGATATTCGTAGTTTAATTGTTGATCCTTTTCTGAAAATGTTAACCACGGAGACTTATCATTGCCATCTCTATTAACATTGCAATGTAAATTAGTTGGAATAAGTGTTTCATAGAATATGCTATTAGCACCAGGTACTGTATAACATTCTAATCTATGTACTGACTCGTTTATTTGATTGATTATTTCAAAGTCTAGTATTCCAAAATTAGAAGTAAAAAACCTATGAAGCATATTAAGTGTTCTTTGATTAAAATCAAACTTATCTGGAATATTTAAATCAGAGTTAAGAATAGCTAGAGCTTGTAATATATTGGTCCAATGTTCTGTAATTTTGTTTTCGTCTGGTGGCTCTTTTTTATAAGTCTCTATTATATCAAATCTATAATAAGATGTATGCATTTGCTTAAAATGATCAAACCACTTCCTAACGGCAGGCTTATCAAATAATTCTATTGCTATTTCTATATTATTTTTAAATATCATGTTCAGTTTCATACTAGTAATTATCTTCATTCAAATTTGATGTTTTTAAGTGATAATGAAGCATAATATAGCATGGTTGGTAAATAAAAGTAAGCAAACACAAGCAAGAAATTCGCAAGTTGGGAGAAGGCGCCAACAAGTTCGTCTAATTTATTAGGCGGTTTTTTTTGACCAAATTTCCATATTAGGGGTTGACTTCTATCCAAAAAGGTGTTACTATAATAGTATTCACAATAAGGAGTACGACATGTATTATTATAATGTTTATGCTGGTACCAAACATATTGATTTAGTTCGTGCAATTAGCGAACAAGATGCTATTAATCAGGTGTACATGAAGTTTGGTGGTGCTAGTAGATACACAGGATATAGTGCCGATAATTTTGTTGCAATCCGAGCATAAAAAGGTTGACCCTAAGGACCTTTTAGTGTTATAATAAGTTATAGTTAAACAACTTGAGGTAATTATTAAAATGTCTACATACACCACACAACAACAACTTTTTCTGTTCCTAGGCGAGATTACCATTAACCCTAACGTTCCTGCAAGTATGCAAGAGGATGCCCTAGCGTTACAAGCAAAAATGGGAGATTATGCTAGTATGCAACTGCCTTACCACCCCAGCGAGGAGGAATTTGTAGCAGTTTATACTAACACAGCAAAAAAGCACCCCTGTGCTACTCTTAATCCCAAGCAATATATGTACACACACAAGGATTAAAATCCACTTGTTGACTAAATTAATTTGATATTTTGGCAAGAAAAAGGTTGACTTTAGAGTTAGCCTGTGCTATATTAAAGACACAATAAGGAACAAGGAGATATAAATGTTATCAAAAGCACCAAATGTTAAATTTGAAGTATTCTTAGTTAACTTCGGCTATGTATGCGGAGCAACTGAAACCTTAGATAAAGCCATTAAGATGGCTAAGAACACAGGCTTTCAATGCAACATTTTTAAATCCTCAGACCCGTTTACTCCAATTAAATGGGTCAGTCCAGTTGGAGGTGTTAGATAATGAATGTTCGTTTGATTGTCGTTGGTGTAGTAATATTGGCTTGCTTTATGCTAGTTGGTTATATTGAAGACCCTTGTACTACTGAAGGGTTGGCACAAGGTTGCATGGGATGAAATTGTATCCTGTAAAAGATATTTGTTTGGCTACAGTAATTGTCATTGTAGTAGTCTTTGGTAGTGATATTATAACATACTTTGGAGGATTAGTATGACAATGCATTTGGTAGGTCCTTATATGACTACGACAGTTTATAGTCGTAAAAAAGGCAAGGCTAAAAAGAAAACACAGGCACAACTTGCCTCTGAAGCAAAACACGACAAGTATCTACGAAAGATGGGTGCCCATCCTGATCAAAGGAAAGAAGTACAAAAGAAGTTTAAGATAGGGGATAAGTGTTACGGTAGCACGGCTGGCTCCAACCCAGTAAGAGAGGGTTCAATTCCTTCATCCTCTGCCAATATTCCAGGCTACGATAAAAGCATGGCCAAGCCTGCACCTAAAGTTTATACAGGTACAGAGATTGTTGGAATTGCTGTCATGCATAAATCTAATGCCGTTCCTATTAGAGGAAAGAAGCAAGCTGAAGAAATAGCTAGAATGCGGAGAGGCTAGTGAAGGCAGAGATTCTAGCAAAAAATATTGCAAACGGAAGTGGCGGTCACGGGCTTAAACAAGAGATACTAGAACAAATCTTTTCTCAGCACGAAGACAAGCTCGATGACCTGTGTTATACTTTTCAAAAAGTTATTTCACTTGGTGGATCTGATTATTTTAGTACACAGGATGTCTCTATCGGTGAGCCTCTTTCAAGTGATTTTACAGAGTGGCATCACATCGATGCCAAGCACGATGCTTCTTGGGGATTCAGTAAAAAAGATGCCGGGTGTTACATATATGGATATTTTCCGTTGAGTAAACCCAAAGGTCCTGCAGACTTTCTTGGCGATGAAGTTATTTACATTGGTGAAAGCAGAGCAGTAAGTAGAAACTGTATGTTAGGCAGACGCACAGACTTTAAAGGCACTATTCGAAATGAACGCCTTAGCCCTTATGGCTGTGGTACCGCATTTAAGAATAACTATAAAATTGAAGATCTTGATAATTGTTATCAAGCATATCTTCCAATGCATAGCAGTCTAGTTAAGTCATATGAAATGAGCTTGTTGTCAGAGTACTATAAAAAATATAAGAAGGTACCTTTATGTAATCCGGCTAATGATTTACATAGAGTTAAATTGTTAGTACATGTATAGAGTAAGTTTTAAGGAGATGCAAGGATAATGGTTAAGGCACTTAGTATATGGCAAATTTGGTGCAAGGCAATGGGAAGTAAAGCCTACGACAATGAGAAAAAGGACGATTATATACATAATATAATTCGAACTATATGGGTCCTGCTCCATGTAGTTACTTGTTCAGCAATCATAGCAGGAAACGGACGGTTGTTCGGAATTTGGTAGAGGAGACCATAAAATGAATAAAGCAATACTTTTTACAACTAGTTTATTTGTAACTTTTGCAGTGACAGCTCAAGCGGATGTTAGTGCAAAGATTACGGATCACTATAAGACAGTTGAAAATAGAACACCACATTATGTAGATGTCTGCAATGATGTTAATGTTCCTGGAGATAGATCCGGCGATATGTTAAGAGGTGCTATCATAGGCGGGATTATAGGAAATAATGTAACTAAGAACTTGCCAGATGGCGGAACGGCTGGAGCAATAATTGGAGGACTATTTGGTCATTCTAATTCTACTGCAACAGGCTCAACACAAAGACAATGTCATACCGAGACTAGGTATACATCATCTTCTAGTAGAGTTTATGATTATTCTGTTATGTCGTTTTACTATGATGGTAAGTATCAAAGAGTTAAATTTAGAAAGAACTAGAAACTCTAACAACGGAGAAGAAGTGTTATGAATAAGATGATTATTCCAGTTATTCTAGGTGCGATTTTTGTATCTGGTTGTCAAATGAATAGTACCACTGGCGGTACTTTACTAGGTGCCGGTGCTGGCGGATTACTAGGATCGCAAATGGGTAGTGGTAAAGGAAAGTTAATTTCAACAGCCGTAGGAACATTGGGTGGAGCAATAATTGGTAATAGTGTAGGAGGTAAGTTAGATCGTGCAGATGAGCATAACAAGACACCTCATAACACAACTCCAGTTATAGTAGGTACTCAGACAACAGAAGGTTTAGTATATTCTGAGTGTTTAGAGTATGCACCTGGTCCTGTTAGGTCAGCATGTAATCGTGGAGTTAAGAAACGTTTATATGAAGCACAACGATTAGCAGAAGACAATGCTTTCAATAAGGGCTACAAGACCAAATAAACTATATAAATATTTCTAAGTAACCCTGGAGAAATAAATGCGGAAATTAGAAACTGAAACCTACTTGAATCCTAGATGGGGATCCTTGTTTGAAAATATGTCCTATAATGAAATAATGGACTTAGGCTTCTCGTTCTGGCATGCTAAGTTAGTTGAAAGGCAATTCTTTTGCTGGCGTGGCTTAGACTCTAAGATGACTGATGAGCAGTTATGGGACCTAGGCACCTTAGTTGGTAAGCCTTGGGATACTGAAGGATATAAAGTAGGTGCAGATATATCAGGCTTTAAGTTTGATGGTACTACAGATAAAACTAATGATGCAGTACAAGATTCATCTACTGGACAAGATATCATTGAAGATATGAAAACAAGTAAGGATAAGCCTGTAAGTTATTTCTTCTCAGGTAATACTATATTTGGTGACAAGTATATGGCTTATCATTCAGACTTACCTCACACATTAGCAACAGGACACGAACCTTACCCAGCAAGAGCATTGTTAATGGTTAACATGCCAGCTGACTCTTCAGGTGACACACAATGGCTTGATATGGAAGGTGCTTGGGAGCAAATGACTGATGAGGAAAAGGCACCTTATGAGGGCTTGTTTATAAAACAGCAACATATGTATCATCCAGGCAGAAAGTTTAGCACATTTCCATTTCTTAAACAGAATCCTTGGAATGGTAAATGGTCTCCTCGACTTAATTGTATTGCAGGTAAAAAAGGAGCTAAGGCTTGGATTGCACCCGGTGGTGTAATTAAAAAAGGAGTTGGTTCTTTAGGAATAAAAGAAGCTAGACAACTTGTATTTGATTTATACGATAAGTTAGAAGAAAAAGAACATGCATTATATACACATCAATGGCAAAATGGAGACATATTACTTTATACTAATTGGCCATCAGTCCATGCTAGGGCTGGAGTTAATATTGATGTAGACACAGGTGAGAAGCGAGAGCTTAAAAGAATTACTATAGATACTCCGTTTCCTGATCATTATACAGTTGATAGAGGAAGTGATTATTTTCCTACTAGGGTTAAGAATCCTAAGTACTCAGACTTTCCTGCTATCGAAGAGCCGTTCCCGGGTTTCAAAAGTTAAATTATCAATTATTTCCCATTGCTTAGGAGCATACTTTTTAAAGAAGGTAGTTCTATTTGCCAGTAAAGCTGGATACATCTTTCTATACATTAATACTTTATCTTTATGCGGTAACTGCCGTAACCAATCAAGTATCTTAGCAATGTTTAATGGTATTAAGTTATAGTCTTGTTCTGTATTAATTCCTAGTTTAATAGGCCAATACTCTAAAAAGGTTTCAAAGCCTTCTTCTTCTAACTTCTCATATATGCTAGGGTTTCCATTTAATATAAAAGGACGCAGTCCAATAATGGGTTTAAAGATCTTTTCAGAAAGAAATGGGAAGTCTTTTCTATAATATTGATCTGTTTCACTTACTATATTAACAAAATGATTATTCCATATACCAATGTCACCTAAAGAGAATATGTCATTAGGAATAGAATTGCTTCCAGTCGACTCTTGTGTAGATATTCCTTCTGGACTTTCCTCAATAGAATTTAACCAACCTTTCTCCTTTGCTTTATTACCATATCCTGTATCCTCATATCCTAATGTAACTATTCCATAATTGTTTAACTTCATTATATGTAAGTTCTCAACTAATTCCATTCTATGTCTAACTGGCTTACGATTATAAGAAATGAAATCATATTTAAAGTTATTATTTAAAAACAGCTCTGTTTCTTTTCTTGAGATAAAGTGTTCTGCAATATTGATAGCCCAAAAAGAATAACGTTGACTCTTATCAAAAGAATGGTCACCAAGTACATATACATTAGGTCTTATAGATAATTGTCTTAAAGCAACATCTATTCCATTATTAATATAAGGAGGATCAAAGTCACTCATTAAAAAGATATTTGCTTCTATATCATTAATGATCTCATCACTTATATTGTAATGACCAAATGTAACA
>Ga0209710_1000241_pt1 | contig 59096 bp, 60 predicted proteins | sample ArcticOcean_MG_C_5_FD_187436 | JGI IMG/M metagenome (GOLD analysis project Ga0209710, IMG submission 187436) | Marine microbial communities from western Arctic Ocean - ArcticOcean_MG_CB4_138 (SPAdes) (version 2) | ecosystem: Environmental > Aquatic > Marine > Oceanic | place: Arctic Ocean...
AAGACACTCTGTCTCCTTCTTTTAAACTTTTGTATCCCTCTTCTACTATTGCAGAAAAGTGAGCAAATAAATCATCACCACCGTCATCCGGAGTGATAAAACCAAAACCTTTTGAATCATTGAACCATTTAACTATTCCTTCAGCCATTACGATACATCCTTTACAAATTTGGGGGGCCCCTAAAGTTTGGGTCAAGAGAGTGAAAGTGAAAAGCTTAAAAAATTAAGAAGAACACAAAATATTACTTGAAACCAAACACCTGAGACGTATTTTCATAGATTCAAGATAAATGTCAAGTTTTTTTACAATTTAAAAAGAAAGTAATTTAATAGTTACTGTAAATTTTCTTCTAACTTTTCGTAGGGTACTGTTCCACGAACCAACCTACCATTAGGTAAAATAATTGTTGGTGTAGAAGAAATTCCTAAATCTTGTGCTAATTTTACAATTTTATTTAGTGGTGTTTTACAATCTCCAGAATTTTCTGGGAGCCTGTCATTAAGTATATATTCACTCCATGCTTTAGCTCGATCTTTAGCACACCATATCTTTTTTGACTTTTCTTCAGCCTCTGGATGGATATTTAATGGATATAAAAATGTATAAATAGTTATGTTGTCTATTTTGGATAACTCTTTTTTTTCAAGCTTTTTACAATATGGGCAATCTACGTCCGAAAAAATTGCTATTTTTCTCTTACCATTACCTTTAACAACTTTAATCGCATCTGATAGCGGTAAATCGTTAAAATTAACCCGGGTTAACTCTTCAAGCCTAATCTCAGTTAAGTCAATTTTAGTTTTTGGGTCAACTACTCTTCCTTCAACGATTAAAAAATCAAAATTATCATTTGTATAAATAATTTGGCTGCCAATAAATACCTCATACAAATCGTTATAATCAGTTTTTTTTATACTCTTTACCGTTAATTCTGGATAAGTTTTTTCCATAATTTTTCTTAATGCATCGTCCTCAGCAAAAGCAATAATGGAAATAAAGAAGCACAGAAAAATCGAAATAATTTTGATCATAAAATTGCCTTTTTAATAAGAAATTTTTTTATGGTATCTTTAGTTTCAAGTATCATGATACCTCTAATTAAAACTTGATTAATAAACTTACTTTTACTTGAAAATGCCCACTGTAATCCAGAGGTCAATTTGCTAAACTGAAATGTGTCTATTCTACGTGACCTTTCAAAGCGACGCAAAAATCCTGCAAGGCCAATATCTTTATAATAATTAGATTTAAGACATTTTTCAAAATCAATAATATCTCTAATACCTAAATTTAATCCCTGCCCAGCAAGGGGATGTATTGAATGTGCAGCATTACCCATTAAAACAACTCTTTTGTCAAAAAATTTATCATTTAAAATCATTGTTAAAGGAAAATGATTTCTATTAGAAATTTTAGATATTCCTGCAAAATCATTACCTATAATACCTTTAAGTTTGATAATAAATTTTGAATCTTTCATATCATTTAGTTTTTCAAAAAAATCTTGACTGCAAGACCATACAGCTGAGATGGTTCTTGATGAAATCGGTAATAAAGCCAAAATACTATCTTCCAAGAAATATTGCTTGGCATTTTTTCCCATATCTTTTGAAGTTGTAAAATTAAAAACAAGCGCATTTTGATTGAAATTTTTAATCTTTTTTTTAATATTAAGATGTTCTTTTATTTTTGAATTTGCTCCATCGCATGCTATTAAAATTGCAGCGTTGAGACTTTCTTTTTCTAATTTAATAAGAACCTCATCTGAAGAATTATCTAAATTAATTATCTTTGGTTCTGGAAAAATTTTAATATCTTCAGATATTAATTTTGTTTGAATCTCTTTCATCAGATTTTTCTCAGAAACCATATAAGCTAAAGCAGGTTGAAAAACTGAATCCGCACTAAGGTTAATTTTAGAATCTTGTCGAATAATTTCGATATTTTCTATTGGATATAATGAGTTAAAAAATTTATCTCGAAAGCCGATAACCTTCATCCATTCTACCGATCCTGGACTTAATGCATAAGTTCTATCTATACTCTTTTTGACATCTGATTTAATTTGGCAAACATCAAATCCATTTTTTTTAAGACAAAGGCTCGCCAAATTTCCAATAATTCCTCCCCCGTAAACAATCACTTTATTTAGTGATTTATTTCCCATAACTCATTTTCTTTACAAACCTTTTTTTTATTGGTGGAATAAGGTCTAAAAAAGTCAGTGCCAGCCCTCTAATTTTATTTACCCCAATAAAGTCATTAGAAAAAAGTGTTACCAAGGATTCTGTAAACCTTAAAATATCTTTGGTTTCTTTTTTTCTCATGTGATTAAATTTATTAATCATTAATGTAAGATCTAAATTAGCATCACTTTTGAGGCAATCTGATAGTATTAATGCATCTCTTATCCCAGTATTTAAACCCTGCCCAGCAACTGGATGCATTATTTGCGCAGAATTTCCTATAATGGCAATATTTGCTTTTGGGTATTTTGAGACAAATGACTGCTTTAGAGGAAAGGTAACCCTTTTTTCAGATAGTATAAAATTCCCTACACGATCACCAAAATGATGTTGAAGTGCTATTAAGAATTCAGGGTTATTAAGCTGGCTTATTCTTGATATTTCATCGCTAGGACCTGTCCACACTAAAGAATATTGGCCATTAAGGTTTGGCAGTAATGCCATTGGTCCCATATGGGTAAATCGCTCATATGCGATATTAGAATGAGGTATATCAGTTTCTATATGGGTAACTAATGCACTATGTTCAAAATATTTATTAGTTCGCGTAATATTTATACCATTAATTTCTGCACCACCGCCATCGGCTAATACCAGTAAATCACAATTTAATGTCTTTTCTTTAGATTCATATTTAAAAATTATTTTTTGTGTTTTTTCACTACTCTCAAATGACATTACTTCTGAATCATAAAGTGCTTTAATATTTTTTGAATTCAATATTTTTTTTTGAAGAACTCTAATAAGTTCGCCATAAGAGATAATATAACCCAGTGCCTCCTGTTCAAAATCTTCCGCTTCCATTAAGGATCTACCAAAAGTTCCTTTTTGGCTGGTATGGATAGTTTGAATTGGGGTTAATCTATCCTCTAAATCTTTCCATACATCAATTTTTTCTAAAATAAATTTAGACCCGTTTGATAATGCTAATGCTCTCTTATCAGTCTTTGTTTCAATTTGTGAGTTAGATTCTAAAAGTACTATCTTAGAAGCTTGAGATTCTTTTAGTAAAGCAAAAATTGCTCCGACTGGCCCTCCGCCAATTATAGCGATTGAGTTATTCATTTAAACTGCCTACCATACCCTCCAAATCTTCAATCTCTTTTGGAGCAATTGCACTCAACACTTTATTCCCTGAGGATGTCACTAAAACATCGTCTTCGATTCGAATACCAATACCCCAAAATTCTTTGGGAACATTGTTACTAGGCTTAATATAGCAACCAGGCTCAACAGTTAAAACATTGCTATCCTGAAATTTTACAGGTTTTGAATTTCTTCCCCCTAAAGGGCCATCAAAATATTGCCCGGCATCATGAACATCCAAACCCAACCAATGACTAGTTCGATGCATAAAAAATTCTTTATAAAGCTCTTTTTCAAACACCTCATCACGAGAAGCTTTTAATATTTTTAAATCAATGAGTCCATTAACAATTTGCTCAATAGCTGCATTATGTGGTGCATCAAAATAGTTACCAGGCATAACTTTATTGATGGCTTCTTTTTGAGCATTAAGAACAACTTGATAAATATCTTTTTGTGCAGGTGAAAATTTGCCATTAATGGGGTATGTTCTTGTAATATCAGAAGCATAGCTTTCTAATTCACATCCGGCATCAATTAACAACAAATCGCCATCATTTAAAATACTATTATTTTCAACATAATGAAGGGTGCACGCATTGCTTCCCGAAGCAACAATAGAGCTATAAGCTGGGTATCTTGCACCATTTTGCATAAATTGATTTAATATTTCTCCTTCAATTTGATATTCGTATTTACCAGGCTTTGTTATGCTCATTGCATGTCTATGTGCTTGAGCCGCAATATTGGCTGACTTTTGCATAATATTGATCTCGCCTTCGCTTTTAAGCCGCCGCATCCTATCTAATATTTTGCTTAAATCACAGTATTCATTCTCAACGCTTTTTTTGCTCGTCCAATTTTGGATATTTACATTCGTTTTACTTCCGCTATTCGATGGAATCGATGATGGTATGCAGTAAATATTTCTATTGGGTATGTAATTTTTTAGAATTTTAGGGGCTATTTTATTGATTTCATCAAGCGAGTAAGACTCATCAAATAAAAATTGCTTTGCTGCTTCTTCAGGCCCATAAATATAGCCATTCCATATCTCTTTGCTTTCCTCTTTTGGCTTGCAAAAAATAACAGACCTAGGCTGATCGCCTCCTACTATTAAAATTACTGCTTCAGGCTCAGGAAATCCAGACAAGTAATGAAAGTAGCTATCAGATCTAAATGGATAATCACAATCCCTATTTCTTGAAGATTCATCTGAATTTGAAATTATAGCTATTCCATCCCCAAGAATATTTAACAAATTTTTTCTTCTATTCTGAAATTCTATATATGTATTCATATTTATTTTATTCTATTTTATTTTATTTATAATATTAAGTCTTTCCGGTGTTCCAATGTCAGACCAAACTCCTTCAAATAATTCACCTTTTATCAAAGAATGAGATATAGAGCTGCTAAGTAATGGGAGTAGCTGCATTTTTATTCCCAGTTCTAGCGCATTAAAAAATCTAGGGTGATAAACAGCAATCCCAGAAAAAGTGTGCAAAATATCAGAATTGACCGCTAAACAATTATTATCTAAAAGCCCAAAATCGCCAGCTTGATTATGCTCAGGATTTCTTACAAGGACCAAATGCCCATCACTAGTATTATTTAAATTAATTAATTGTAACTTTGCATAGTCAAAATTTGAAAAAATATCGGCATTAATTACTGCAAATGGTTCTTTCCCAAGCAATGATAGGGCATTTTTAATACCTCCTGCTGTTTCTAAAATAGGGTTCTCTTCTGAATAAGTCACGTTTAATTTCCACTTTGACCCATCACCAACAAAATCTTTAATTATTTCAGGCAAATAACAAACATTAATTACAATATCCTTAAACCCTGTAGTCGATAGTTTTTCAAGATGCCATTCGATTAATGGCTTACCTCTTGCACTAATAAGTGGCTTAGGAATGTCTCTAGTAAGCTCCCCCATTCTCTCTCCACGACCGGCGGCTAAAATCATTGCCTTCATTTAGCTAACAACCTTATCTAAAAGTCTTCTTAAAGGATGAAGGCTTTTGTATCTCTCAGATGTGAACATTAAATACTTTTCAACCAAAGGTATATCTTTAAGGTACTGATCTTTTTTATCGCGAATTGATAGTCGTGAGAAAATACCTAAAATTTTTAAGTGTCTTTGAACCCCCATCCATTCAAAATCTTCATAAAAGCTTGAGAAATCTTTATTTTTTATCAATCCTGCCTGTTTCGCTTTTTCCCAATAACGCACCGATTGATCTAAAACAAAGTCTTCATCCCATTCTATATAAGCATCTTTTAAAAGTGAAACAAGGTCATAGGTCAAAGGCCCTAAAACTGCATCTTGATAATCCAATATACCGGGAGTACCATTTGCTATAAACATTAAATTTCGACTATGGTAATCTCTATGAATAAAGCACTTATTTTGCGTGAGGGTTTTTTTTGAGATCAATAAAAATATTTCGTACATTTCCGCTTGATTTTTGAGTTTAAATTTTTTAAATTTTTCAAGATACCATTCTGGAAATAGTAACATCTCGTTTACCAACAATTCCTCTGAATAATCCTTAAGTCCTTTAGTATCTACTTTTGTTTGTATTTTTAATAAAGCATTAATTGCTTTGGAATATAACTCATGAGAATTATCACTATCAAGGACATCTAAAAAAGTTTGGCTTCCAAAATCGCTCATTAGTATAAGGCCTAATTCATTATCGAAAGAAATGATCTTAGGTGAATTAATCTCTGCAGCAGCAAGCTTATTAGTTATATTTATAAAGTGATTAATTCTTTCTAATTCAGGAGGGGCATCCATCAAGATATATGTTTTATTATTCGAAATTATTCTAAAATAGCGCCTAAAACTAGCATCAGATGATGCAGGGACTAACTCAAAGCCTTGATTTAATTGAATTTTAAGCCAGTTTTCTATAATCTTTATTCTATCCACAACGTCCTCAGTCAGTTATAAATAATCGGTTTTTTAAAATTACTTGAGTTATAATCCATAACTCACTGATTTATATTAGTTTTGTATTAAAATAAGATAATAAAAGAATATACTAAAAATGACTATATCAGGTTTTAATTAATTTACATTGACTTCATTCATAAAGAAAAATTATTTTATGATTGTTTTAGTGCTATTTTTAAATAGTACGTTTTCCTATGGGGAAGAAGGATTTAGCGATGACACTATCTCAATAGAAGGGGATTCTCTTGAAAACACTTTGGATCGCAAACTAAAAGCTTCAGGAAATGCGGTTTTAAGAAAAAATGGTAGGACTATTAATGCTGACCTTATTGAATACGACCAAGTATCTGATGAGCTTTATGCTATAGGTAATATAAGCATTCAAGGGGGTGGGTCTAAATTGACTGGCTCTTCTTTAGAATTATCTGTTAAAGATAATATAGGAGTCATTCCTAACGCCTCATTCTCATCTACTTTAGACGGGCCAAGCAATATATTCAACAATACATTAAGAGGCAGAGCTAAAGTCTTATTTCTTGAAGGTGAAGATAAAAAAAGATTGCAAAATGCTTCAATTACAACTTGTGAGGTTGGTCAAGATGACTGGTTTATTAAGGCATCAGAAATTGAAATAAATGATAGCTCAAAAATAATAGCTGCCAAGAATGCCAAGCTAGAGTTTAAAGGTATTCCCATCCTATATTCTCCTTTAGTGAATTTTTCTTTTAACAATGATAGAAAATCAGGTTTTCTAACGCCTTCTATTGGAACAACATCTAGGAGCGGTTTGGAGTCATCAATACCTTATTACTTTAATCTTTCTCCCACTAGTGACGCTACACTTACTCCAAGATATTTTGGTAAGCGTGGCTTGCAAGTACAAGGAGAATATAGGTACTTAGATAAAAACTATTCAGGAACAAGTAATATTGAACATATGAACAAAGATAAATCTACTAATAAAGAAAATCGATATTATGCAAAAATTCATCACAAACAAAATTTAACCGATAATATTAGTGGCGGCATTAGGGTGGAAAAAGTTTCTGATGATAATTATTTTTCAGATATGTCTTCATTGATATCAGCTACTAGTACAGTAAATTTACCCCAAGAAGCTTATCTTAATTATTCATCAGAGAGATTTGATGTTAACTTTCTTACGCAAAGATTCCAAAATCTAACAACAACAAGCTCACCATACGAGAGGCTTCCAAGCGTAAATATTAATCATTCAGATGATTATGAAAATTTTGCTGGTATTGCAAACATCGAGACAGCCCTCAATATGTCTTTAACCCAATTTGAAAGGAACCATAACTTCGTTGCAACATCAGTTGATAAAAATATTACTGGAACAAGATTTATTGCACGTCCAAGTATAGCTGTGCCATTCGAAAAAAATTATGGCTATGTTAAACCTCAACTTACAATGAATGTTATGAGTTATGAGCTTGAAGGTGGCTCAACGGATTCTAAATCGATGGCAATACCAACGCTGTCAGTAGATAGTGGCCTATATTTTGATAAAAAATTAATCTTAGCTGGGAAAAGCTTTATTCAAACTCTAGAGCCAAGAATTTTCTACTCATATACTCCATTCAGAAACCAAGCAACGTTACCTATGTTTGATACTGCTTTAACAGACTTAAATTTAGAAAGTTTATTTATAGGGAATCAATTTGTTGGTGGGGATAGGGTTATGGATTCGAACCAATTTACAATTGCTGCTACAACAAGATTTATAGATGACACTGGTTATGAGAGGTTAAATGCAACTTTAGCGCAAAGATTTTACATGAGTGATAGAAAAGTTTTAAAAGAGGCTCAATTTCTAAATTCAGTAGCACAAAGTGATTCATCCGATTTATTCCTAACTGCGACTGCTTATATTAACAAAGTTTTAAAAGTTAGTAGTGCAGTTCAATACAACCCGGATGAAAGCACAACTAATCGAGCTACTTTAAGGACGCGTTACTCTCCTCGCCCAGGAAAATTAATAGATGTAAGTTATAGATTAATTAGAAATCTCACAAATAACGATGATGATATTAAGCAAATTAATTTAGCAGGACAGTGGCCCTTAGGTGGAGGATGGTCTTCAATTGGTCGGTATAACTATGATATTAAAAAATCAGGTGCGGTTGAAGCACTTGGTGGATTTGAATACGATGGCGGATGCTGGGCTTCACGAATAGTTGTAAATAGATTGTCATTAGCTACTACTGAGAAACCAAACTACACACTATTCATGCAGATTGAACTTGGCGGCTTAGGCTCACTTGGTGCAAGTAATGATACAAACTTATTTGATGTTTTAGATAGAAATGTTCCAGGGGCATCATTCTCATCAAAAATCCCAGATCAATATAGGAAAGAAAATCTAAATTAATGAATAAAAATATTTGTTTAACATTATTTTATTTTATTACAATATCTCATGTGAGTCAGAACTTATTATCGAATGAGAAATATCAAGAACTTGATAAGGTTGTAGCGATAGTGGAAAAGGAAGTTATAACTGAAATAGAGCTCCGAGAGGCAATAAAAACAACACTAAATTTCTCGAAAGAAGAAAAAAACCCTGATGAGCAATATGAAGCTTTAGTTAGGTCTAATGTCTTAGATGGTCTGATTCAAAAAAGCTTAATTGAGCAATATGGAAATCAATCTGGATATACTATAGATGAAAAAAAAATTGATGCATTTTTAAAAAAAATTGCAGAAAAAAATAAAACGACTATTGAAGGATTAAAAAAGATAATTGAAGGGGACGGATTAAAATTTAGTAGTTTTATTAATAATGTCCGTTACGAGTTACTCTTAAAACAAATCAAAAGTAAAGAAATTAGCAGTGTCATAAACATCTCAGACTTTGAAATAGAATCTCAATTACTTAAAAATGCAGTACTCAATCCTGATATTTTTAATTTATCCCACATATTAATTCAAAATCCTAGTGGCGCATCAGCATCTGAAATAGACGTCAACTATAAAAAAAGTATGGAAGTCTACAAAATACTCTTATCAGAAAAAAATTTTGAGGAGGTGGCTAAAGCCTATTCAGATGATCCAACAGCTAAATCTGGGGGAAATATTGGCTGGAAAAAGGATAAAGATCTACCTCAGTTATTTAACACCCAAATAGCTAAAATTAATGTGGGGGAAATTACAAAACCATTCAAATCTCCAAATGGATTTCATATATTAAAAATAAATGAAAAAAGGGGAATTGAAAAAAAGATAGTATTAATTAAACAAACTAAATTAAAGCACATCATAATCAAGCAAAATGAAATTACTCCCGAAGAAGAAATACTAAAACGATTAAATAGATTTAGAAAATTAATTCTCGATGGAAGTGAAAGTTTTGAAGAAATAGCAAAAAAATATTCAGAAGATGGTTCAGCAGCAGATGGTGGAGATCTTGGCTGGATTAGCCCTGGAACCACCCTTCCAATTTTTGAAAGTACGTATGATGCTTTAAATATCAATGAAATAAGTAAGCCGATAAATACTCCATTAGGTTGGCACATACTCATGGTCACTGATAGACGAGAAAATGACTTAACTGATGAATCCATTAAGTATGGAGCCAGAATTCAGTTAATTAATCAAAAAACTGAACTAATTTTTCAAGATTGGATAAAGCAGTTAAGAGATCAATCGTTTATTGATATAAGATTAATTCAAGATTGAAGAAAACTATTACAAAAATTTTAATTGTCTCAGGGGAGCCGGCTGGTATTGGTTTAGACTTATGTCTAAAATTAGCTTACAAAAAATTTGATGCGGAAATTAGTATATTAACCAATCGTAATGCACTTCTAGACAGGGCTATACTCCAAAAAAAAGAAGTTGAATTATTAGCTAAGCCTAGCTTACATAAGGGGAATGGTAAGTTGCATATAATCAATGTACCCTACATTAAAAAAGTATTTCCTGGAATGCTAGAAAAATCAAATTCATTAGCACAATTAAATGCAATTGATTTTGCAGTTAGTGAGTGCATGCAAAAAAAATATGATGCTCTTGTAACGCTCCCTTTAAATAAGAAAATACTTTCTTCTTCTAGAAAAAAATTCACAGGGCATACAGAATATATATCAATATTATGTGGGACTAAAAATAAAGAGGTCATGTTGCTTGTAAATAAAAACAATTTGCGTGTCGCATTAGTTACTACACATATTGCCCTAGTAGATGTTCCCAAATCAATAACGAAAAAAAAATTAGAGCAAACAATTAAGACACTAAATACTGACTTAATAAATAATTTTAAGATCAAGAAGCCAAGAATAACTATTACAGGGTTAAATCCACATGCTGGCGAGGATGGAGAATTTGGAACTGAAGAGAAAAAGATAATAACTCCAGTTATAAAAAAACTTACCAATGAAGGTCTAAATTTAATAGGGCCAATACCTGCTGATACGGCATTTACAGAAAAGTATATTAAAAATACTGATAGTTTTCTCACCATGTACCATGACCAGGGCCTAGCCCCATTTAAGGCTCTGTCTTTTAATCATGGTGTTAATACTACTTTAGGGCTTCCAATCATTAGAACCTCGGTAGACCATGGAACCGCAATCGAATTAGTTGGCTCAAAGAAAATTAATGCAAATAGTTTTTATGAAGCTATTGATTTAGCTATTACCTTAGCTAAAAATAAAGAAAAATGATTCGCGCTAAAAAAAAATTTGGTCAAAATTTTTTAATTGATCAACAAATTATTAAAAAAATAGTAGGCTCAATAAATCCAAATCATAACCAATCTATCCTTGAGATTGGTCCTGGTCTTGCTGCATTAACAATACCATTATTAAATAAATTAAATCATATTGACGTAGTTGAAATTGATACAGATATGGTCGAGTTTTTAAAAAAAAATATACCCTCTTCAAAAATAACGATATATCAAGAAGATATCCTAAACTTTGATGAGCAGAGACTTTCAGAATTTGATTTTATTATTGGGAATCTGCCATACTATATTTCAACCCCAATTCTCTTAAAGATTGCAAAGAGTAAAAAAAATGATGCAGGCCTCTTCTTTATGCTCCAAAAAGAAGTTGCTGAAAGAGTTTCCGCTGTACCTTCAACCAAAATGTATGGTCGACTCTCCTCAATGTTACAATATTTTTATGAAATAGAATTACTATTTGATATTCCTGCTGATGCTTTTAATCCAAAACCGAAAATTACCTCTTCTTTTGTTAGGTTTACTCGCAGAAATCCCGAAGAATTAAATGCTTTAAATGATGATAATTATGAAAGAGTAATCAAGTTAGCCTTCCAACAAAAGAGAAAAACCTTAAAAAATAACTTTAAAGGAATTCTTGATGACACTGATTTCTTAAATTTATCTATAGACCCATCAATAAGAGCAGAAACTCTTTCAGTACATAAATTTATTAGCATCGAGAACTATTTAACTCAAAGAAAATTATCTTTTTGATTGCTGTTATAATTTTTAATTTATTGGGATAGAGTATATGAAAATAATTTTATTAGGTGCGCCCGGAGCAGGAAAAGGAACCCAGGCAAATTTCCTTAAAACAAAATTTAATATACCTCAAATATCCACTGGTGATATGTTGAGATCGGCTGTAACTAATAAAACAGAGCTTGGTGTTTCAGCAAAAGACTATATGGACCGTGGGCTTTTGGTGCCTGATGGCCTAATAATTAATCTTGTTAAATTAAGAATTAATGAAGATGATTGTAAGAATGGCTTTTTATTAGATGGCTTTCCAAGAAGCATTCCTCAGGCTCAAGCAATGAAAGATATTGGTATCAATATTGATTACGTTATTGAAATTCAAGTTCCTGATGAAGGCATAATTGAAAGATTAAGTGGAAGAAGAATTCATCTTAAGTCTGGAAGAATTTATCATATAAAGTACAGCCCGCCAAAGGAAGAGGGGAAAGATGATATTACTGGCGAACCTCTAATTATTAGAGATGATGATATTAAAGAAACGATATTAAAAAGATTAGAGACATACCACCAACAAACAGAACCACTAGTCTCCTTCTATTCTAGTTGGTCGAATGAAAATATAGAAAACTCACCTATATTTATCAATGTTGAAGGAACAAAATCACCAAATAAAATTAACAACGAGCTAAATGAGAAACTATCAAAATAATGACTACTGAATATCAATTTAAAAAAATAGAATCGAATATTCAAGCTAAATGGAAGGCTTCTAATACTTTTTCAGCAACTGAAGATAGCAAACTACCAAAGTTTTATGCTTTGTCAATGTTTCCATATCCTAGCGGAAAGTTGCATATGGGACACGTACGAAACTATACGATTGGTGATGTTATATCCCGATATAAAAGAATGAATGGATTTAATGTTTTACAACCAATGGGTTGGGATGCTTTTGGGTTGCCTGCAGAAAATGCAGCGATAAAAAATAATACAGCACCTGAGAAGTGGACAAATGAAAATATCAATCATATGCGCTCGCAGCTAAAACAGTTAGGCCTTTCGATTGATTGGAGTAGAGAAATTTCAACTTGCAATGTCGATTATTACAAATGGGAACAGTGGCTTTTTATCCGGCTATATGAAAAAGGCTTAATTTACAAAAAAACTTCCATGGTTAATTGGGACCCAATTGATCAAACTGTACTTGCGAATGAGCAAGTTGTGGACGGAAAAGGTTGGCGCTCTGGTGCAGTAGTTGAAAGAAAAGAAATTCCTCAATATTTTATGAAAATTACTGATTATGCTGATGACCTTCTTGAGGGGCTTGATAATCTAAATGAATGGCCTGAGCAAGTAAAGATAATGCAGAAGAATTGGATAGGGAAAAGTAATGGGTGTGAAATTAATTTTAAACTTAGTGAATCAGATGAGGTTATAGAGGTATATACAACTAGGCCAGATACATTAATGGGGGTGACTTATCTTGCTATTGCTCCTGAGCACAAAATTAGCTATAGCCTATCAAAAAAACAAAAAAAAATTAAAGAGTTTATCGATGAATGCCAAAAAATTGGTGTCTCAGAGGCTGAAATATCTACAGCAGAAAAAAGAGGTATCCCAACTGGGCTATATGCCAAGCATCCTATAACTAACGAAAATATTCAGGTATGGATTGCAAACTATGTCCTAATAAACTATGGGAAAGGCGCTGTAATGGCTGTTCCAGCTCATGATGACAGAGATTTTGAATTCTCTCATAAATATAAATTACCAATTAAACAAGTTATTGAATCAAATAATTATGATGGGACTAAGGCATATACAGGAATTGGTGAATTAATAAATTCAAATGAGTTTAATGGTCTGTCGAGTGAAAAAGCAACGGATGCAATCTCAAAAAAATTAGAATCCTTAGGTAGGGGTAGAAAGAAAACTCAGTTTCGTCTTCGAGATTGGGGGGTATCAAGGCAAAGATATTGGGGTTGTCCTATTCCAATGATTTATTGTAATGATTGTGGAGATGTTCCAGTTAATGAAGCTGATCTCCCAGTTACCCTGCCTGTAGACATTAAAATGAGCACTTCTGATATAGGGTCGCCTCTAAATAAAATATCTAATTTTTATTCATGTAGTTGTCCAAAATGTGGAAAGGATGCAAAAAGAGAAACTGACACATTGGATACATTTTTTGAATCTTCATGGTACTTTGCAAGATACACTTGCTTTGATCAAAAAAATAAAATGCTTGACGAAAGAGTAGACTATTGGCTGCCTGTTGATTACTATATAGGCGGGATTGAGCATGCTATCCTTCATCTGCTGTATGCCAGGTTTTTTAATAGGGTTTTAAGTGATCTTGGTTTAATCAAATCAAAAGAGCCATTTAAAAAATTACTAACCCAAGGTATGGTTTTAAAAGATGGTACTAAGATGTCAAAATCTCAAGGAAATACAGTTGACCCACAAGACCTTATTGAGAAATATGGTGCTGATACAGCTAGACTATTTATAATGTTTGCAGCACCGGCAGAGCAGAGTTTGGAATGGTCTGATAAGGGAATTGAAGGCGCGCATCGATTTTTAAAGCGATTATGGAGTAATGTTCATAGTCATATTGAAATAAAAAATATCGAAAAAGAAAATAATAGTAACAATGTGGCAAAAAAAATAAAAGAATTAAGATATAAACTACATACAACTATTCAAAAAGTTACTGATGACCTTGAGCGAAGAAATAGCTTTAACACAGTGATATCATCAATAATGGAGCTTTTAAATTTTCTTAACGAGTCTGATAAAGACAAAAACTTGCCGTCTAGCTTAAAGCAAGAAGTGTTAGAAAATATTTTATTAATGCTCAACCCATTTGTACCTCACATAACAGCAGAGCTATGGGGTTATATAAGAGTAAACTCTGATATAGATAAAATATCATGGCCAGAAATAGATAAAGCTGCCTTAGTTAAAGACGAGATCAAAATAGTTGTTCAGGTGAACGGGAAGCTAAGAGGAAATATGATAATATCAGCTGACCAAAAAGAAATAGAAATTAAAGACAAATCGATAGAAGTAGGTACAGTGAAAAAATTTATAAGTGATAAAAATAAAATTAAGAAAATTATCTATATTAAAGATAAACTAATTAATATTGTTATTAGCTAATTAAAAATATGAAAAAATTCTATACATTTGTATTGCTACTGCTCTTTTTAACTAACTTTACCTCTTGTGGTTACCAACTTCGGGGAGTTGAGGGGCTAAATTTTAAATCAGTATCAATAGTTGGTGGATCCCCAGACTTTACAAAATTATTAAAGAAAAAATTTAAACAAGCAGGCGTTAAAGTACAAGAAGAAAATTCTGGTAAGAATCTTGAAATAATTAATGACAATTTTTCAAGAAAAATTTTATCACTAAGTTCCGCTGGTAAAGTAAAAGAATATCAAATTAATTATAAAATTTCATTCAGATTTAAATCACAAGATGGCGAATGGAGTAATCCAATAAATATTGAATCAAATCGAGACTACACTTTTGATGACAAAAATATTATTGCAAAAACAGAAGAAGAGTTGCGCATAGTAAAGAGTATGCAAGAGCGACTTATTAGAACAATAGTTACTCAATTATCAGTTCATAATTAAATCAATGGAAGCTATTTTTGCTCCAAAAAATATAATACAAAAAATTCAAGATTTAAAAAAAAATTGCGTAATTATTTTAGGTGATGAGCCTGTAGTTTCCAATCATATCAAAACAGATATTAAAAATTATACTGATTTAAATAATATTGAGTATCAAAAAATTAGCTTTGACTCCTCTAATAAATTAGACCAGATAAGGCCTTTATTTGAGAATACTTCTTTATTCTCAAATCAAAAAATATTTAGTATTTCAATCGCTTCTGGAAGGATTTTAGAAGAAACAAAAAAATTTTTAGTTAAAGTAATTTCGGAGAATAGTAATGACTTCTTTGTTATACATTTTCATAATTATACAAAAGAATTAATAAAATCTGTTTGGTTTACTAAAATAAACGAATCATCAATACAATTAGAAGCAAAAGAGCCGAATACGCAGCAGATTCAAGAAGCAATAAAGACTCGATCAAATTTTTATAATTTAAGCCTAGATGATGAATCTTCATCACTGCTATCAAATTTATCATTAGGGAATTTACTAGCTGCAGAAAATGAAATAATTAAGTTATCATTATTGGGTATAAAAACCGATATAGATTTAAAAGAATTAATATCGCATATATCAAATGGCTCTAAGTTTGATAGTTTTAAGCTACTGGATTACTGCATGTCAGGCCAAACAAAAAAAACAGCTCAAGCATTGTCATATTTTGAAGAAGAAGGGATAGAGCCTTTAATTTTAAATGGTATGTTTTCATGGGTTTTCACTGCAATTTCTAAATTAAAGTTTTCTTCGGATAGTCCTGTTACTAATTCAAAATTAATAGAATTACGTATATTTGGAACAACTCAAGAATTAGTTAGGACTTCTCTTGCTAAGCTTTCATCAAAACAAGTTGAAGCAAGTTTAAATAAAATTAAAGAGATTGATCTAATTTGCAAAGGCATACGTATAGGAGATCCTTGGTTAGAAATAAATAGATTTGTATTTGGAATTTCTCGTCTATTTAATAAAAAAAAAGCGTAATATATTCTAATGAATATAAAAAAATACATGACTAACTTGGGCCACGAAGCAAAAAAAGCTAGCGTTGCGACATCGGCTGCAACAACCATACAAAAAAATAATTTTTTAAATAATTTAGCTAATAGAATTCTTGTCAATGAAGATAATATTATTGCTTCTAATAAGAAAGATCTTGTTCAAGCTTTAAAAAATCAACAGAATGAAACATTTATTGATCGCCTAACTTTAAATAGAAAAAATATAATTGCTATGGCAGATGGATTATTTCAGATAGAAAAATTAGGTGATCCAATTGGTCAAATCAGTAATGAAAGAACTATGCAATCCGGCATTACAGTAAGCCAGATGAGAGTTTCCCTTGGGGTAATAGGGATGATATATGAATCAAGGCCAAACGTAACTATTGATGCTGCTGGGTTATCCATTAAATCTGGTAATGCAATAATTTTAAGGGGTGGTTCAGAAGCAATCTTCTCAAATACATTTTTAGGTAAATTAATAAACCAATCACTAAAAGAAACAGGCTTTAATCCTAGCTCTGTGCAGATTGTTAAAATGACTGATCGAGAAGCAGTAAGCGAACTCATAACAATGAATAAATTTGTTGATGTCATAATTCCCCGCGGTGGTAAGAGTTTGATAAAAAAAATAACTAGTGATGCAAAAATTCCAGTTATTAAACATCTTGACGGAAATTGCCATATATATGTTGATGAATTTGCTGACATTGAGACAGCAATTAATATTGTTGATAACTCTAAAACACAAAGGCTTGGAACATGTAATACTTTAGAATCGCTAGTTGTTTCATCTAAAATAGCTAAATATTTTTTACCTAAGATAACAAAAATATTTAACAATAAACAAATTGAAATGCGCGTATGTCCTGAAACAAAAAAAATTATTTCTGACGCTAAAGATGCTAGAGAAGAAGATTTTTATGAGGAATATCTTGGTCCAATTATTTCGATTAAGATTGTCAACTCAATTAATGAAGCAATTGAACATATTAACAAGCACTCTTCACAGCATACAGAATCAATCATTACAAAAAACCAGGAAAATTCTGAAAGATTCATCAGGGAAATTGATTCTTCAAGTGTCATGATTAATGCTTCAACTCGTTTTGCTGATGGTTTTGAATATGGGTTGGGCGCTGAAATTGGAATATCCACTGATAAATTTCATGCAAGAGGTCCGGTTGGACTCGAGGGGCTAACCTCACTAAAATATATTGTATTTGGAACAGGTCAGATTAGAAAATAACTATGGTAGATAATAAACTAATTGGTTTGTATGGAGGGGCTTTTGATCCGATTCATAAAGCTCACATATCAATAGCTCAAAACTGTATTGAAACAATTGGTTTAAATAAAGTTATTTTTATACCTACAGGTAATTCACCTACCAGTAAAATTTTGAGCGGTCATCATCACAGACTAGAGATGTTAAATATAGTTTGTAAAGAAAGGTGCTTTGAATTTTCAGATTTTGAAATTAATGAATATTTAAATCAAAAAAAAATTTCGTATACAATTAATACTCTTAAGTATTTTAAAAAAAAGACTGGCTCTACTTTACTATTTATTATCGGTACTGATGCCTTTGCAAGTATTAACTCGTGGTATAAATGGGATGAAATATTAAGCTACTGTCATTTAGTATTAATTAAGAGGCTTGGTGAGAAAGCAAACATAAATACAATGCCAACAGAGGTGAAAGAATTTTTTAAAGATAATATTTCTAATGATATTAATGATCTTAAAAAAAATAATTTTGGAAAAATCTACCCTATTCCAATGTCTGTATTTCAAGAATCATCAAGCGAGATTAGAGATAAATCTATGAATAATTTAGATGTTAAGAATTTTTTACCTAGAACTATTCAAGACTATATAATTCAAAATGGGCTTTATAAATTACCGGGCCATAATAAGTAATCAGATATCTTAATTGAGTTAACTTCCTTCTGAAATGGTATCTTTCCCATAAATGGTGCTTCGATATTATCTATGAGATATTTAATATTTTCATCAACTTCATTCATATTTGAATCAATACAATTAGCTACCCATCCAGATAAAATATGATTATTATTTTTTATTGCCTCCACGGTAAGTATTGTATGATTAATACACCCCAATCGTATTCCTACAACTAAAATAATTGGGATATTTAGGTAGCTAACAAGGTCGGGGGTAGATTTATTATTTGTTAAAGGAACATTATAACCACCCGCACCTTCAACAAATAAATATTCGCATTCATTTTTTAATAATAAAAAATTTTCTTTAATTTTTGAAAAAAGTATTTCTTCGCCTAATAAATTAGAAGCAATATGTGGCGCAATAGCTTGGTCAAAAGAATAAGGATTAATAATTTTAAGTGATTTACTTATACTATTTATTGATAAAAATTTATACACGTCACTATTTATTAGCTGATTATCAATAATCTCAGTTCCAGCTGCAACAGGCTTCATCCCCATCGCAATATATCCTTTTTTCTTAAAAAATCCAATTAGGGCACAAGTAATTTCTGTTTTACCAATATGTGTATCTGTACCGGTTATAAAAAAAGAATTATTCATAATTAATAATATTTTGGTTTAATGTATTATTCATTATTGGTATTCCAAGCGTAACCATATATTGCCTCATAAGTTGCAGGAAAAATACCGTCATAGCTATATTCCTTATAACCATCTGAGATTAATTTTAAAAATGACTTTCCTGATAACCCAATTTTTCTATTTTTGAAACCACTTGTAGCCCCGATTTTTCTTAAATCTAGGAAAAGTTTATTAATATCTTTATATGCTAAACAGAATTCTTCTGAATCAACAACCGGATCAATAAAGCCTTCATTAATAAGTTTATCTTCAATGCTAAGAGTATTTAAAAAAATATTTGTTTTTTGATAATTAGAGATTTTTTTTGTAATATTCCTTAATTCAAAAAGTGTATTTGGTCCAAATGTACTAAATATAAATAAACCTCCTGGTTTTAATATTACCTTTGCCTTCTTAAAGATATCTGAAAGATTATTACACCATTGTAAAGAGCTTGTTGACCAAATTACATCGAATGTATTTTCGGAAAAAGATAATTCCTCAATATCGCCACATACAAAGTCAGATTTATTATCTAGTATTTTATATTGTTTTTTTTTCGCCTCTTTCAACATATTCACAGAAAAATCATAATTAATTAATTTCATATTTTTATATTTCTCTTTCATAATTCTGCCATTTCTTCCTGTGCCGCATCCAAGATCTAAAATTAAATTTGGCGTTACTTCTATTAAATCTAATTTTTTAAAAAGATTATCTGATATTTGATTCTGAAGAGATGAATACTGATCGTATGTTGTAGCATGTCTATCAAATACTTTTCGCTTATAATCTTTATCAATCATTCCCTAACCTGTCCCTAAAAATTCTTCGATTAACTCAAAACATTTTCTTTGGTAGTTTACAAATGGTATATGTCCTGCCGAATCAAAAATAAATATTTTTGATTCTTTAATCTGTGAATGCATCCACATTGATGCTTTATAGTTTGAAATTACATCTTTTTTTCCGGTAATTATTAATGTTGGAATATTAATATTTTTTATATCATTTCGTATATCAATTTCTTCTAATATCTCTAAAGCCTTCTCTAAACCTTCTTTCTTTGGTGGCTGCTCACCCATGAAATTATTTTCAAGTTTCTTTAGAATATTGTTTCTTTCTTCATCTTCTTTTATTTGTAATAAAAAAAATTTTCTCAATGTTTTCTGCCAATTATTTAATAACTCTTTTTTAAATCTTGAAAAAAAATTTATACTGACGCCGAACTCCCACCCTGGTTTTTTAATAAAGCATGGAGTCGATGATATGCAAACTAAGCAATTTACACTTTTTGGGTATTTTAAGTGGTATTTCATTGCAATTTGCCCACCCAATGACCATCCTATGATTGTTATCTTTTCTGGAATTAATTCATGGATTTTATTTATTAAATCATCAATTTTATATGGATTAATTAATTCACTTTTACCCATTCCTGGAAGATCAATCACATATAATTTATTCTTATTCCTCATTAATTTAGAAAATTCATCCCAAATTTTTCCTGACATTCCCCAACCGTGAATTAAAAGAATTGGTCTTCCCTTACCTATGATTTTAATATGCATTTTTACTTTGTATTTAAATTAATTAGCTCAGCTAGCCTTTTAATTATTTTAGGCTCATTTAAAGCTGTAATTGAAATCCTTAATCGTGATGTATTTTTTGGAACTGTTGGTGGCCTTATTACTGGAACATAAAATCCTTCCTGCAATAATTTCTCTGATATCCGAATTGCTTTGCTAGTATCATTAATTAATATTGGTTGAATTGCTGTAATTGATTTTCCTAGTAATACTTTATTTTCAATTTTATCTCTTAATAAATTTATTGATTTTAAAAGTTTCTCCCTTAAGCTTTTTCCTTCTTTAATAATACTTAATGAAGTAATGACTCCACATGAAATTGCTGGAGATGAGGCAGTTGTGTAAATATAAGTTTTAGCTTTTTGAATTAAATAATTAATAATCTCCTTATTTGCTACAACTATTGCGCCTGAAACGCCCACTGACTTTCCTAAAGTAAACATATAAATTATTCTTTTTTTTTGTTTAGGCTTTAAATCTAGCTTTGGATAAAAATGTTCCAATATTCCTTGCCCATTCTTACCTAGTACACCATACCCATGTGCATCATCAACATAAAGATATGCATCGTACTTTTCACATAAGCTTATCAATGCTGGTACATTAATCAAATCTCCATCCATACTAAACACTGCATCTGAAATGATAAGCTTCCTTCTTCCATCATTTTCTTTAAGTAATTTTTCTAAATTTTCTAAATCTAAATGGTTATAACGAATAAATTTTGATTTACTCAATAATGAAGCCTCGTTTAATGAGGCATGATTCAGTCTGTCAGAAAAAATTAAATCATTTCTGTCACATAAGGCCGTAATTACTCCTATATTTGCAGTAAAACCTGAAGAGAATAAAATACTTTTATCAAACCCTAAATTTTCTGCAGCTAATGTTTCTAGCTGATCATGGATCTCGTAATGACCTGATATTAGATGAGATGCTCCAGAACCATTTCCATATTTCTTAATCCCATCGATTATAGATTTTTTTATAATTTTATTCTGTGTTAAACCAAGATAGTCGTTGCTAGAAAAATTATGTGCCCACTGGCCATTAATCTTTATTTTCCCCTCTTTCAGTTCTTGAATTGACCTTCTGTGTCTATATAAATCATTGCTAGCCAAATCTTTTAGATCTACTAATAAGTCTTGATGAAGCATATTACAAAGTGGAAAGATTTAATCGGTTAAACAATTTTTTATCTTTTTCAATATCTGGATTACCAGTGGTTAATAACTGTTCTCCGTAAAAAATTGAATTTGCCCCAGAGAAAAATGCTAAAGCTTGAATGCCATCATCCATAACCTCTCTTCCAGCAGATAATCTTACAAAGCTTTTAGGCATTGTAATTCTTGCAACAGCAATTGTTCTTATAAAATCAAAATGGTCAAGTTTTTCAATGTTATTTAATGGGGTTCCTTCTACTTGAGTTAAAAGATTAATTGGAACACTTTCTGGCGGTCTCTTCATATTTGCTAGTTCCGAAATTAAGCTAACTCGATCATCTATTGACTCCCCTAATCCAACAATACCGCCACAACAAACATTTATTGATGCAGCTCTAACCCGCTCTAAGGTATCCAGCCTGTCTTGATAGGTCCTAGTTGATATAATGTCTCCATAAAACTCTGGGGAAGTATCTAAATTGTGGTTGTAGAAATCTAATCCCGCTTCTTTTAGTTGTTCAGCTTGGCCTTCTTTCAGCATTCCTAATGTTGCACATGTTTCTAGTCCTAGCTCCTTAACTTTAGATATCATTTCTTTAACTGAATTTAAATCTTTTTCCTTAGGCCCTCTCCATGCAGCGCCCATACAAAATCGACTAGCTCCTGCGTCTTTAGCAAGCTTTGCTGAGGCCAAAACCTCTACAATATCCATCAATGGCTCATTCTCAACTTCTGTATTAAATCTGGCTGATTGTGGGCAATAGCCACAATCTTCAGAACAACCGCCGGTTTTAATTGATAACAATGTGCTTAATTGGACCTCATTGGGGTTAAAATTAGCTCTGTGGATAACATGAGCCTGATATACTAAATCGTTGAATGGCAATTGAAAAAGAGATTTAATTTCTTTTTTTGACCATTTTTCTATATTATTCTCGTTGAGTTTTTCTTTAGGCTTTATAAAGTGAAGTTTTTCATGTTTTTCTATTGAATTTTGGGTAGTCATATATCGCCTAAGTTATTGATTATAATTAATTAATTTATAAAATATATATATGTTAATTAATTTTACACTATTTTTATAACAACTGTTTAAATTATAACCATATGTTTAATATTGTCCTATATGAGCCTGAAATTCCGCCAAATACTGGAAATATAATTCGCCTTTGTGTAAATACATCTTCTAATTTGCACTTAATAAAACCATTAGGATTTAATTTGGATGAGAAGCAAGTTCGTCGTGCAGGTCTTGATTATCATGATATGGCTAATATTAATATTTATGAAAGTTATAATCACTGTTTAGAAAAATTAAAAGGTAATAGGATTTTTGCTGTTACAACTAAAGCATCCAAATATTATGGTGACTTTGAATACATAAAGGGGGATGTCTTTGTATTTGGGCCTGAAACACGTGGGTTACCTTTGGGTATTCTCAATAAAATGTTAAAAAGTGAGAAAATTAGGGTGCCGATGGTTAAAAATAATAGGAGCTTAAATTTATCTAACACAGTCGCTATTGTTTTATACGAGGCATGGCGTCAAATAAATTTTGAATCAGGAATTTAATCCTCAGGTTTTATAGATCGGCCCAAAAGATCTAATACTGCTTCTTTTGGTGATTTTCCGAGCTGAAGCACATTATTCACCTCGGATGTGATTGGCATCTCAATTTCTGTTTTGTCAATTCTTCTAATTACCTCGGTTGCTGTAAAAACACCCTCAGCAACATGTCCTAGATTTTTGAGGATAGCCTTCAAAGGTTGTCCTTTTGCTAGTTGGATACCAACTTCACGATTTCTTGAGTATTCTCCTGTACATGTTAAAACTAAGTCCCCAGATCCAGCTAAACCACTAAAGGTTTCTTGGTTAGCACCTAAATGAGCCCCGAATCTTGAAATCTCAGCTAACCCTCTCGTTATTAAAGCTGCTCGAGCATTATTCCCAAAACCCATTCCGTCTGAAATTCCAGAGGCAATTGCTATGACATTTTTTAATGCCCCACCAACTGATGCCCCTATTACATCCTGACTTGTATAAACTCTAAGATTATGATGATGAAAAATATTTGCAGCGATAATCGTGGTCTCTTTACTTGTTGAGGCAAGTGTTAATGCGGTTGGAAGAGATCTTACTAATTCTGCAGCAAAACTAGGCCCTGATACAACGCCCCAATGTCGGTTAGTTTTCATTGGATCGCCTAATTCTTCAAAAGCAATTTCGTGAGGTAGTTTAGCAGACCCTTGCTCTAATCCCTTATTAGCCCAAATAACTAGAGCTGTTTGATTAACTTCATTTATTAATTTTAGGATTTGTCTAAACCCCGAAGTGGGCACGGCACAAACTATTAAGTCTATATCGGATAAAGCTAGGTTAAAATCATTACTAATCTCTAAAAGGGGTGGAAATTTAAAATCACCTAAATATAAAGGGTTTGATTGGGCTTTCTTCATTCCAGATACCTGCCCAGAGTTTCTAGCCCAGAGTTTAGTTGGGTGTAATTTAGCCAAATGAATAGCTAAAGCTGTTCCCCAGGCGCCAGCACCAAGAACACATATTTTCAAGTTATATCCCCCAAACCTCTTCGGCTTTTATGAAGCCTTGCACGCCTACAGATTTCGATTTAACTTTGATCCAGCCGTCTGTAACTATTGGGGACACTAAAGTAAGAACAACAAGCTCATCAATATATGCCAGTTTAGCTTCGCGCTTGCTTGGCTTGTTATAAATAATTGCTTGAGATTTTAAAGTAATGACGGTTCTTTCTTGAACAAGATATTTTACTTGTGCCCAACTAATCTTGCCTAAATGATCTTCTACTTTTTTCCAGTCTTTTAAGCTAACAACAACCTTGAGCGGGTAACCTTCAGTTACAATAAATTTTTTTTTAGTTGAAGATGAAGGACCTTCAAATAAAGTTAAACTTTTAGCCTTAACTGATAGAAATTCAGCAGATACATTTGAAGAAAAAAATGCAAAGCTAATAAATAAAAAGAAAACAAACTTAAAAAAAAATGTATGGTGCATTTTACGATTTTTTAGAATCTTTTTTTTGTTTTTCTTGCATATAAAGAGCTTCAAAATTTATCGGTTGTAACTGGACGGGATTAAAACCGGATTTTACAGTAAAATTCGAAATGGCTTCTCTTGCATATGGAAATAAAATATTAGGGCAGGTAATTGCGATGACTGCTTCTAATCCATCTTCTGGAATATTCTTAATAACAAAAATACCTGCTTGAACTATATCGACTACAAATGCAGTTTTTTCACCAATTTTAGATGTTACTGTTATTTGAAGCGCTATCTCATAATAGCCATCAGCAAGTGGTTTTGCTTCATTATTTAATTCAATGCTGATCTTAGGTGCGTCTCGTTCAACAAATATCTCAGGTGCATTTGGAACTTCGACTGATACATCTTTTAAGTATAATTTCTCTAAAGCAAAGCCAGGCTGATTTTCTTCAGTTACCTTAGTCTTTGTTTTATTTTTCTTATCTGCTGCCATACTATTTACTCCTAATCTATAAATTATTATAAGTTTAATTAACGTAAAACGCTATTCTATAGCTTAAAACTTCAAGAATGAAGTTTTAAGGTTAAATTTTTAATTTATGTCAATATTTTATCTAATTCCCCAGATAAATCTGACGCCCTCAACTCTTCGAAGCCGCCAATATATATCTTATCAATAAATATTTGCGGAACGGTTCTCTTACCTGTTATCTTCATCATCTTTTGAAGTTCTGCAGGATTCTCATCTACAAGTATTTTTTCGGTTACATCAAAGCCCTTCTCGAATAATAACTTTTCAGCATTTATGCAATAAGGGCAATAGGAGCTAGAATACATTAGAATATTTTTCATATATTTTTATGTGAAACAGGGAGTTGTAACTTAACCCATTCTGAAAACCCACCCTCAATACTCATTACTGATTCGAACCCTTTTTGGCTTAAAAGCTTCATTGCCTTTCCTGAGCTATTACCAGAACCACAATATAGTAATATTGTATTCTTAGATTTATTTTTTAATTTGTCTATAGCTTCAGGAAATTTCACAAAAGGTATATTTATTGCATCAGGTATGTGGCCAGTATTAAATTTTTCCTCACTTCTAACGTCAATAAAAGTACAGGGCTCCCTGTTCGAAAGCAACACTGCATCTTTAATATTAATCATTTTGACCCCGCCAGATAAGGCTTTGGGAAATAGAAGTAATAAACCTGAGGTTATAATAATAAAAATTAATAAATAATCGTTCAATGAAAAATCCAAAAAATATCCTTAAAATATAAAACAATTGTGATTAAGCATAGCTAAATCTAAAAGTGGCATTATAATTGAAGGTTAAGACATAAGAAAATAAATTTTATAAATTAATGCAAAAAAATCCAATAGTTCTTCTTATTTTAGACGGCTTCGGTCATAGCGATGATCAAGAATATAATGCGATAGCTAAAGCTAAAACTCCTAATTTGGATTCTTTATTCAAAGAATATCCAAATACACTAATTAATGCTTCAGAGTCATATGTAGGACTTCCTTCGGGTCAAATGGGTAATTCTGAAGTTGGACATCTGAATATTGGAGCAGGTCGAGTTATTCATCAAGATATAGAGCGAATAAATTCAAAAATAAAAAATAAAAAATTTTTTTCAGAGCCCAACTTAAACCAAAACTTTCAATCACTTAAGAAAAATAATAAAGCTTTACATATTTTTGGTCTTTTATCAGATGGCGGAGTTCATAGCCATATCAAACATTTTGATGCTATTTTATTGCTAGCAAAAAATAATGGCTTAAAAAAAGTCTATATTCATGCTTTTTTAGATGGGCGAGATACGCCTCCAAAGAGTGCTGAGAAATATACTGTAGAAATAGAAAATTCCTGCCAAAAATATAAAACGGGTTCATTGGCAACATTGTGCGGCCGTTTTTTTGCAATGGATAGAGATAACAGATGGGAAAGAACCAAAGATGCATTCAACTTACTCGTTTATGCAAAATATAAATACCAAGCAAAGTCATCCCTTGAAGCAATAAAGGAGGCTTATGACAGAAATGAGACGGATGAATTCATATCTCCAACACTAATAATTAATAATGATGGTTTTGAGGGAATTAACAACAATGACACAATTGTATTTATGAATTTTAGGTCTGACCGTGCGAGACAGATAACTGATGCAATTTTAAATGATAAGTTTGATTATTTTGATCGCGGGGCTTTCCCAAAAGACTTAAGTTATTTCACTCTTACGGAGTACGATAAGAAACAAAAAAAGGCAAAAGCTATTTTTGAACCAATCCAGATAAATAATTCATTGGGACAATTTCTCTCAAATCGAGGTAAAACTCAGTTAAGAATAGCAGAAACAGAAAAGTATCCGCATGTTACCTTCTTTTTCAATGGGGGGGAGGAAGAAGTATATGCTGGTGAAGATAGAATATTAATTCCCTCACCAAAAGTAGAAACATATGATTTAAAACCAGAAATGAGCGCCTATGAGTTAACGGAGAAGCTATGTGAAGCAATAATTAGTCAAAAATATGATGTCATAATTTGTAATTATGCAAATGGTGACATGGTGGGCCATACAGGAAACATAGTTGCAGCAATTAAAGCTATTGAGTCGCTAGATGATTGTATAGGGCAAGTCTCTAATTCGTTAAAAGAAATTAATGGGCACATGTTAATAACTGCAGATCATGGAAATGTTGAACTTATGATGGACGAAAAAAATAACCAACTTCATACGCAACATACGACAAATTTGGTACCTTTTTTGTATATGGGTAAAGAATGTTCGATAAATAAAACTGGTAGCCTATCAGATATTGCTCCAACGATACTTTATATTATGGGAGAAACTCCACCAAAAGAAATGACGGGAGCAACACTAATAAATTTTAATGAATAATAATTGGACATCAAAAAATATCGTTAAAATCTTTATACTTTTTAGTATTCTAATATTTACATCTTTCTGTATTGCTGAAAATGAAGCTAGTAAAACAGAAGAGAATTTACTTAAAATACAAAAAGAAATTAATCAACTTGATAAGAATATAAAAAAAAATACAAAAACTAAGAAAGATTTATCAATTGAGCTAAAAGATAAAGAAAAAAAGATAAGTAAAACAAAGAAAGAGCTCTATAAGATAAAGAAGAAATTCGTAAGTAACAAAAAAGAAATAAAGAAACTAAATAAACAGCTTCTAAAGCTTGAAAAAGAGCTAGAAATAAAAAAGAAGTCTCTTTCGGCTCGTCTATACCAAACATATACTCAGGGTAATCCTGGCTACTTACAGATGTATTTAGATGGAATCAGTCCGAGTCAAATTTCAAGAGAGTCTTTCTATACTGGTTACTATACTAGACAACAAAATAATGATATTGAAGTAATTAAACAATCTTACAAAAAAATTGATAAAGCAAAAATATTAACTGCCAAAACTTTAAAAAAAATTGCTTCATTAAAAAAAAGGAAAGAGAAAAATGCAAAAAAACTTCAGAAACAAAAACGAGAAAAAACTAAAGTAATAAAAAAAATTAATAAAAAATTATTATCACAGAAAAAAAAGAAGCAAAAGCTAATTCAAAATGAAAAAAAATTAACTACTATTTTTAAAGCACTACTAAAAAAAATTAAGGTTGATGCCGCTAAAAAATCAAGTACAAAAATTAAGGCTGATAATAAATCAATCCCAGATAGTAAATTTGATGGTATTGATTTTAAAAAACTAAAAGGAAAATTAAAGCTTCCTGTTAAGGGTAAAATAATACATAAATTTAATTCCAAAAGAAAAGATACTGGTGTGGCATGGAAGGGGCTTTTTATCAAAGCAAAAGAAGGTAGGGATGTTTATGCTGTAGCATCAGGTAAAGTTGTATTTTCTGATTGGATTAAAGGGTTTGGTAATATTATTATAATTGACCATGGCAAAGGCTATATGAGCCTCTATGGGAATAACTCTTCTTTACTTAAAGAAAGTAACGATATTGTAAAAGGAGGCTCAGTAATTGCAATTGTAGGCAATAGTGGGGGCAATTCAACTAATGGGCTCTATTATGAATTAAGAAAAGATAGTAAGCCTTTTAATCCTTCAAAATGGACCACATTAAGATAGCTCATTCGCCTATTAGGTGAATTTTTACTTTTCTATCGAACTCGTTATATCGATGTTCAAAAATATATATACCTTGCCATTGTCCAAGCAACATCTTTTTATTTTTTATAGGTATTGATAGATTGGTCTGCGTTAAAGCTGTTCTTATATGTGCAGGCATATCATCATCCCCTTCAATTGTATGGGTAAATAATTTATCCCCATCTTTTACTAATCTAGAGAAAAAACTTTCTAGATCTTTTTGGACATCAGAATCGTAATTTTCATTAATTAGCAAGCTTGCAGATGTGTGTTGAATAAGTAATGTAAATAGTCCGTCTTGAATTTCTTGCTTATCAACCCAATCAATAATGCTCGCTGTTATATCATAAAGTCCCCTCCCTTTTGTGCTTAGCACTAGCTCATCAAAACGTTGTTTCATTCTTTGGATGTTGCTAACTTGTAAAATAAAATTACTGCTCCGATACTTATAGCAGTATCTGCAACATTAAAAACAGGCCAATAATAATCATATATAGAAAAACGAAAAAATAGAAAATCTGTTACATAACCTAAAGATATTCGATCGTATAGGTTGCCTAAAGCGCCTCCTAATATCAATGAATAAGATAGGGCCAAAGCAAACTCATTCTTATGTTTTTTAATCATAAAGATAAGATATACAGATGCTATTACAGCAAGTATTGATAAGAAATACCTTTGCCATCCTCCTGCATCACTCAAAAAATCAAATGCAGCTCCTGGATTTTTAATATGAACAAAATCAAAATATGCATTAACTCTAATAGATTGTTCCTCGGCAATATTTTTAATTACAAGCATTTTCGTAAACTGATCTGATAATACAACCAGGCTGGCTAATAAAAAATATTTAAGCATGTTTTCTTTCTTCGCCCTCTTCAAAAAGATTGCTAATACATCTTTTACATATTGTAGGATGTTCTGAGCTATTTCCTATATCTTCGACATAATGCCAACATCTCTCGCATTTATTATTCTTACTAGCGTTAACCTCAATTTTTAAATCTTTTTGTGACTCATCAAGACTACTATTTGATGTTATAAGAATATATTTTAATTCGTCCTCAAAAAAAGATAGGCTCTTATAGATATCTGAAGGTGCTGAAATTTTTAATTCAGCTTGAAGTGAGGATCCAACCACTCCTTGCTCTCTAAGTGCTTCTATTTTTTTGTTAGCTAAGTTTCTAATATCAAGAGCATGACGCCATCTTAATAACTCTTTTTCAGAAAGATCATGACCAGGTAACTCGTACCAACTCTCGACAAAAATAGTACTTTTATTTTCTTTATTCACCACATCCCATAACTCTTCCGCAGTAAAGCTTAAAACCGGTGCCATAAGCCTTATGAGTGATTGCGTAATATGAAACAATGTAGTTTGTGCAGATCGTCTAGCATGAGAATTTTCAGCTGTCGTATACAACCTATCTTTTAATATATCAAGATAAAAACCTCCCATATCTTCAGAGCAGAATGCTAAAAACTTTTGCATTGCTAAATAAAAATCAAATGCTTCATAGTCTTTTACAATGCTATTCTGAAGCTCCTCGACCAAATATAATCCATACCGATCTATTGATAACATTTCTTTTGGATTAATTAGCATATTCTTTGAATCATAATCCTCTAAATTTGCTGATAAGAATCTTAGTGTGTTTCTTATTCTTCGATAGCTGTCAGCAACTCTCTTTATAATTTCATTTGAAATATTTAACTCACCTGAGTAGTCTGTAGTTGCAACCCATAATCTTAGAATATCAGCACCAAATTGATCCATTATTTTTTGTGGTGCGATAACATTGCCCTTCGATTTACTCATCTTATAACCCTGACCGTCGACTACAAAACCATGAGTCAAAAGAGACTTATAAGGCGCATTTCCATTAATTGCACAACTTGTAAGAAGGCTTGATTGAAACCATCCTCTGTGTTGATCTGAACCTTCAAGATATAAATCAGCTGGGGAAGTCAAATCCTCTCTTTGCTCTAAAACTGATTGATGAGTTGTTCCAGAATCAAACCAAACATCAAGTGTGTCATTTATTTTAAGATAATTTTCAGCATCACCCCCTAAAATTGATTGAGGCTCAATATTAAACCAGGCATCAATACCATCTTTCTCAATTTTTTGAGCAACAATTTCAAAGAAGTTAAGCGTATTTGGGTGAGGGGACCCAGTGTCTTTATGAATAAATATTGGGATTGGAACCCCCCAGCTTCTTTGTCTAGAGATACACCAGTCGGGTCTATTTTCAATCATAGATTCAAGCCGTTTTTTTCCCCATTCTGGATAAAATTTAGTGTTGGTAACCCCTTTTTTTGCTAACTCTCTAAGCGAAATTTTATCAGAGAGTTTATGCTCCATCCCGATAAACCATTGAGATGTTGCTCTAAAAATTATTGGAGCTCTATGGCGCCAGCAATGTGGATAGCTATGAATAAATTTTTCTTGATGTACCAATAAATTCTTATTTTTTAAAATTTCAATAACTTTAGGATTAGCTTCCCAAACAGTTAAGCCTGAAAAATATAGGATGTCATTTTTAAATTTCCCTTTTGCATCTACCGGGTTTTCTACTGGTAAACCGTATTTCATTCCAACAATGTAATCATCTAATCCATGAGCTGGGGCAGTATGGACTAGGCCAGTCCCAGTTTCAGTTGTAACATGATTGCCGGATATAATTGGGACACTTTTTTCTAGGAATGGGTGAGAGAATAATACCCCTTCTAGATCAGAGCCTTTACATGTTGCAACTTTTGTTCCTGACAATTCATAAACCTTAAATCTAATATCAGCTAATTCTTCAGCAAGAATAAAAAAATTGTTTTTGCATTTATATAAACCATATTGAAATTTTGGATTGACTGAAATTGCTTCATTTGCCGGTAATGTCCAGGGTGTAGTTGTCCAGATAATTGCAGAAGCTTTACTTACATCTTTGATACCAAATATATTTTCAATATCTTTAGTGTTAACACAATCAAATTCAACATCAATTGCAGGAGAAGGCTTATCTTCATATTCAACCTCCGCTTCAGCTAAAGCTGAAGCACAATCAGTGCACCAATGAACTGGTTTATTTCCCTGATACAAAAATCCTTTGTCATAAATTTTCGCAAGAGCTCTGACTATATTGGCCTCTGTTTCAAAATTTATTGTAAGGTAAGGATTGTCCCAATCTCCAAGAACACCCAACCGCTTAAAATCTTTTTTTTGTTTTTCTACCTGGATTAATGCATATTCTCGACATAGCTTTCTAAATTTGTTTGGATCAATATTTTTACCATGTTCTTTCTCAACTACAAGTTCGATTGGAAGGCCATGGCAATCCCATCCAGGGACAAATGGCGCATCAAAACCAGAAATTGTTTTAGACTTAATAATAAAATCTTTAAGAATTTTATTAACAGCATGGCCAATATGAATATCACCATTTGCATATGGTGGTCCGTCATGCAGGATATATTTTGGCTTACCTTTTCTTGCCGCTCTTATTTGTTTATAAAAGTCTTTTTCTACCCATTCTTTTGCCCACTCTGGCTCTCTTTTTGCCAGATTGCCTCGCATTGGAAATTCAGTATCTGGAAGATTTAATTTATATTTATTTTCAGTCATAATTTTTTAGAAAAATTTCAGCGTTAATAATATCTTTCTTTATTTGTATTTTAAGATCTTCTATCGATTTAAATTTTATCTCATCTCTTATTTTCTTTAAAAAAGTTATGTGAACATGATGCCCATATAAGTCTTTAGAGAAATTTAAAACATGTACTTCGAGATGTAGTTTAGAGATACCTTTTACTGTTGGCCTTGTGCCTAAATTTGCTACCCCAAATCTTTCATTTAATTTTACAGCAAAGACGCCTTTTATTGGTGGGCGATTATGAAACATATGAATATTTGCAGTCGGAAAACCTATCACCCTTCCTCGATGATCCCCATGGATGACTTTTCCAGATATAGAATAATGCCTACCAAGTAAGTCCCTTGCTAGGCTTAAGTTGCTTGAAGACAAAGCATCTCTTACATGGGTACTGGAAACTCTTTTATTATTATTTTTTATTTCTTTTAAAATAAAAGTTTCAATCTCACTTTCCAGTAAGTCTGTTATTCCACATTCACGATTCCTACCGAATCTAAAATCTTCACCAACCAAAATAGTCTGAGCTGAAATTTTCTCTTTAAGTCTTATAATAAATTCGTCGCCAGACATATTGGAAAAATTCACGTTAAATTTTACAATGTAAATACGATCAATTTTTCTTGATTTAAAATATTCAATTTTTTCACGAAGACTTGTTATTCTAGTCGGGGCATCTTTTGGGGTAAAAAACTCCCTAGGATGTGGCTCAAAAATCATAATTGCAGATTCTATTTGGTCTTTCTTTGATTTAATCAATAATTCATTAATTAATTTCTGATGCCCTAAATGTATGCCATCATAATTGCCAATCGTTAAAGCACAAGGAGGATGCGACCCAGAATTAGGGATATGTCTATATATTTGCATTTATTGAATAGTTTTCTTAAAAAACTCACTAATATCTAATTTACATACCCTAAGGATAACAAAGTATACAGTTCCACCGAATAATATTAAAACTATTAAATGTGTAAATCGAGAAAAAGCTGAATAATTAATCCATAAATCCATCGTACCCTTAAAATAAAGTAATGATAAAGCCATCACAGTAGATGCAAATACTATTTTACTCAGGAACATCAGCCAACCAGCACTTAGTTTAAATATCTTTCCCTTTTTTAAATGATAGAAAAGAAGTCCTGCATTAATACATGCCCCCAAACCAATAGCCAAGGCTAACCCAGTATGTTTCAGAGAGCCAATAAAAATTAAATTCATGAATTGAGTACAAAACAAAGTAAATAAAGCAATTTTGACTGGGGTTTTAATATTTTGTTGAGCATAAAATGCCGGCGCTAAAATTTTAATTAAAATCAAACCAACTAAACCAACGCTATATGCGGTTAGTGCATACTGAGTCATTAAAATATCTTTCTCTGTAAAGGCTCCATAATAAAATAAAGTTGATATTAAAGGGATGGCCAAAATTGCTAAAGCTGTTGCAGCAGGAACTGCTAACAAAATTCCAAATCTTAATCCCCAATTAACGAGATCGGAATAGTCTTTTGTTTTTTTCCTTGAAAAACTTTTTGATAAATTTGGCAGCAAGATTGTGCTCAGGGCAACTCCAAGAACACCGGCAGGAAATTCCATAAGACGATCTGCATAATATAGCCAAGATACACTTCCTGAAGCTAAAAAAGATGCAAAAATAGTATTAATTAATAAAGAAATTTGCATTATTGAAACACCTAAAATTGCTGGAGCCATTAACTTTAATATTCTCCATACTCCTTTATCTTTTAAATCAAAATTAATTTGAGGTAGGCATCCGATTTGCTTTAAGAAAGGAATTTGAAAAAACAACTGTAAAATTCCTCCAAAAAATACAGCCCAAGCTAGTGCTTTAACTGGCTCATCAAAAATATTTGAAAAGTATAATGCTGCGATAATAAATGAAACATTAAGCCAAACAGGAGTAAATGCCGGTACAGCGAATTTTCCATAGGTATTTAATACTCCACCTGCCATAGATACTAGAGATATGAAAAATATATAAGGGAACGTTATTTGAAGTAAATCAACTGTTAAATTAAATTTTTCAGGGTCTGAAATAAACCCTGGGGCACTAATATAGATAAGCCAAGGCGCTCCAAACACTCCTAAAAGAGTAATTAAAACTAGAAAAATCCCTAGCAATGTCGCTACCTTGCTAATTAAATGATTTACTTCTACTTTTGTTTTTTTAGTTTTATACTCAGCCAAAATTGGAACAAATGCCTGCGTAAAAGCGCCCTCAGCAGATATTCTTCTCAATAAGTTTGGTATTTTAAAAGCTACGAAGAATGCATCTGTTGCAATCCCTACTCCAAATACCCTTGCAATAATGCTATCTCGAATGAATCCTAATATACGAGATATAGTAGTCATCCCTCCAACACTAGCAAATGTTTTTATTAAGTTCATAAATAATGTTTTAAAATAATTAATTTGATTTTATCATGCTAACCCCAACTAAACTTAGGAAAGTAAATGTATTCATTTACTTGTATCTATAAGCGAAAATGGATAAAATACGTTTTCATTTAATATAGTTCATAAGGATGTTATATGGCCAACACGGCTCAAACAAGAAAACGTGCAAGACAGAACGATACTCAACGAATTCACAATGCAAGTCTTCGATCAACATTAAGAACTGCTTTAAAGAAAATTACTAAAGCAATACTCTTAGGCGATAAAAAGATTGCAAAAAAGACTTTTGATGAAAATGTTCCTGTTATCGACAAAATTGCCGATAAAAAAATCATTCATAAAAATAAAGCAGCGCGGCATAAATCAAGATTAAATTCTGCATTAAAATCAATGTAATCACTTTGAGCTTCTTACCTTAGAGGCTCTTTAGTTTTCCCATAGAATTTTGCTTATTGATTCACATCTGTCTAAAACGTCTTCATGTGATTCCTCTCTTAAACCTAGTATTGTTACGTGTCCCATTTTTCTTCCTATACGAGGCTCAGCCTTCCCGTATAAGTGAAGTTTGACTCCAAGCCCAGCAATCATCTCAAATTTTGGCTCCTTTTGAGCGCCATCCCTAAACCATAAGTCCCCCAAAATATTCAACATTACTGATTTAGGAAATTCTACCTCTGGTTGTTTAAGATCATTTCCGGTAAGAGCCAATACTTGTTGATCAAATTGATTGTAAACACATGCATCGATAGATAAGTGTCCTGAATTATGAGGTCTAGGTGCAATTTCATTAACCCAATACCCATCATTAACTAAAAACCACTCTACCGCCATAACTCCAATATAATTTAATTCGCGGGCTATTGTCCTCGTTGACGGGATAAATCGACGATTTAAACTTGCTATCAAGCTTTCTGTTCTTAAAGGGCCAATGGAAGAAGTCTCTAGGATTCCTGATTTATGAGAGTTCCAAAACGTCGGATAAACTATCTCCTCTCCATCAACAGATCTTGCCAACACTACAGAAAACTCACAATCTAAATTTAGTTTTTGTTCCAAAGTGCATGGCACACTATTAAAAGTCTTAAATGCAGCTTCTAATTCAGTCTTATTTTTAACATGAATTTGGCCTTTGCCGTCATAACCAAATTCAGCTATTTTAAGGATTCCTGGAAAGATGCTAAGGTTTTCATCAATATTTTTAATTGACTCAATACTATTAATAACAACATAGGGCCCAACAGGGATTCCGCATTTCTTAAGAAAATCTTTTTCTTTAATACGATTTTGAGCAATAGATATTGCTTTAGAACTGGGACGAACAATAATATCCTTCTCAAGATACTTCAGTGTTTCAGCGGGAACATTTTCAAATTCAGTAGTAACTGCGCTACAGCTAGCTTTTAATTCATCAAGGGCTTTTAAGTCATTGTATGGCTTGCATATGTGTTTTTCAGCTATTTCACCTGCTGGACTTTGCTTATCTGGATCAAATACCACAACTGAATATCCCATTTTTTGGGCTGCAATAGTAAAAAACCGTCCTAATTGGCCGCCACCTAAAATTCCTAAAAATTCAGGAGGATGAATTACTTTTTTTAATTTACTTTGCATCCAGCTCCATATTTAGAACTTTTGTAACCTGTTTTTTTCTAAAGTCTTTTAGCTTTTGATTAACTTCTTTATCATTTACTGCGATTAAGGAAATAGCAAATAATCCAGCATTATATGATCCGGGCTCTCCTATAGCGAACGTTGCAACAGGTATACCTTTTGGCATTTGCACAATTGACAACAGTGAGTCATGACCTTCAAGATGTTTAGATGGGACTGGGACACCTAATACTGGCAGCGTAGTTTTAGAAGCAACCATCCCTGGAAGATGTGCTGCCCCTCCTGCCCCCGCAATAATAACTTGGAAACCTTTTTTTTCTGCCTCTTCTGAAAATTTAAACATTAAATCAGGAGTTCTATGAGCTGAAACAACTTGAGCCTCATATGAAATATTAAAATCATCGAGCACCTCTGCCGCATGCTTCATAATAGGCCAATCACTGTCAGAGCCCATAATAATAGCTATTAAAGATTTTTTTTTAGTCATTACGCTTTCCTTACAGTTTGTATAATTATCATATTATTTCTATGAATTAAGCTTGATTCGTTAACATACCCCAATACTGATTCAATTTTATCACTTGAAAGTCCAATTATTTTTTTAACTTCTTCTGAATTATAATTAACAATACCTTTTAAAATTTCATCTCCAGATTCATTTATGCATTGGATAACCTCACCTCGATCAAAATTCCCGGTAACTTTTGTTACGCCAGCTACTAATAAACTTTTACCCTCATAAATCAAAGCACTTTCTGCGCCATCGTCTATATATATTTTTCCATTTAATTTTAGATTGTCCGCAAGCCACTTCTTCCTTGCTGCTAACTTTACTTCTCTACTTTGAAGAAATGTACCAATATCTTCATCATTATTTAAATCTACAAGAATATCATCCCTCCTCCCAGAAGCGATGATAGTATGTGCTCCGCTTAGAGCTGCTTTTCGTGCAGCTAAAATTTTTGTAATCATGCCTCCAGTCCCTATTTTAGATTTTGTCCCAGAAGCTAAATTATCCAAACTCTTATCATCTACATAACCATGTTGGATAAGCTTTGCATTATTATCTTCTCTTGGATCTGAGGTAAATAATCCATCTTGATCTGTCAGTAAAACTAAAAGATCTGCCTCAATTAAATTAGCAACCATTGCAGCAAGCGTATCATTATCTCCAAATCGAATTTCTTCCGAAGCTACAGTATCATTTTCATTAATTACTGGTATGACATTATTATTTATTAAATTAAAAATTGTGGATCTAGCATTTAAATACTTTTTCCTATCACTCAAATCATCATGAGTAAGTAAAACTTGTGCTGATATCAAATCGTTATCCGAAAATAATTCTTCATATATTCGGACTAAATCCATCTGACCCACTGCAGCAGCAGCTTGTAATTCGCTTAAAACTTTTGGCCTTTTTTTAGTGCCTAATTTTCTTAATCCAGCAGCAATCGCACCACTTGAAACTAAAATCACTTTTTTATGCTGAGAGCTTAAGATTGAAATTTGTTTAATCAAGCTAGATAAGCATTCCTCATCTAACCCTTCTTCATCATTAGTGACAATGCTAGATCCAAGTTTGATAACTATTTTTTCAGCTTTAGAGAAATTAAATTTTTTCATAATTATTTTTTTTTAATTCAATATGTTTCATAATTTCGTATGTTAATTCCTTACATCCCTTGCCATTTATTGCAGATATACAAAAAACTTTTCCTGTCCAATCTAATTTTTTTAAAATAGCATTTCTAACACTATCTATATCATTTATTAAATCTATCTTATTTAACACTAGCCACCTTTCTTTATTGGCAATATTTTCACTATATTTACCTAATTCTTTAATGATAGCCTTAGCCTCTAATACTGGGTCTATAGAATCATCATAAGGTGCAATATCAAGAATATGAAGTAATAATTTCGTTCTTGATAAATGTCGAAGAAATTGATGCCCTAAACCATAACCATCGGCAGCCCCTTCAATCAAGCCTGGTATATCAGCGACCACAAAACTTCTTTGCATATCAATTTTTACCACCCCCAAATTTGGCTGAAGAGTTGTGAATGGATAATCTGCAACTTTCGGTTTAGCTGCAGAAATAGATCTTATCAATGAAGATTTACCCGCATTAGGCATTCCTAGTAAGCCAACATCAGCTAACACCTTAAGTTCTAAATAGATCTCAAACTCTTCGCCTGCATCGCCCTGTGTACATTGTCTTGGGGTGCGGTTAATGCTCGACTTAAAATGAACATTACCCAATCCTCCTTTGCCGCCTTTCGCAACTAAGATTTTTTGTCCATGTAATTTAAAATCTGCTATTATTTCTTCTGTCTGCCTCTCAGATATTACTGTTCCTACAGGCACTTTAAGTACTAAATCTTCCCCTCTAGCTCCATAGCATTCAGAACTTCTTCCATTCTCACCTCTTTTGGCACGATAATTCTTAACAAATCTAAAATCAATTAGTGTATTAATATTTTCATCAGATTCAAAATAAATAGAGCCTCCATTTCCACCATCTCCCCCATTAGGGCCGCCCATTGGTTCATATTTTTCTCTACGAAAAGAGGCAATCCCATTTCCGCCATCTCCTGCATAAATATTAACTGTTGCTTCATCAATAAACTTCATTTTTATCTTCCAAACAAAAAAGCCCTATCACTTGATAGGGCTTTAGATTCATTAAAATCTTTTTAAACAGCTAGTATATTAACTAATTTTCGTTTTAAAGCGCCCTTCGTCGTGAAGTTAACTTTACCATCTGTTTTAGCAAATAAAGTATGATCTTTACCCATACCTACATTCTCACCTGGGTGCATTCTTGTTCCTCTTTGTCTTAAAATAATACTGCCAGCTTTCACAAATTCATCTCCAAAAGCTTTTACACCTAATCTTTTTGCATTTGAATCCCGTCCATTTCGAGAACTCCCACCAGCTTTTTTATGTGCCATATTTAATTACCCTTAAAATCTATTTAACTGCAATCTTATTAATCTTAATCTCAGTGAAGCTTTGTCTGTGTCCTTGTGACTTTCTATAGCCTTTACGACGGTTCATTTTAAAAATCTTTACCTTGTCACCTTTGCCATGAGATACAATCGTTGCATCAATACTAGCGCCTGTAATCATTGGTGTACCAATTGTGACCTTATCTCCATCGACAAGTGTCAGAACTGAATTTAAATTAAGAGCTTTCCCAACATCAGCTGAAAGTTTCTCAACTTTAAGTACGTCGCCTTCAGCTACTTTGAACTGTTTACCGCCTGTTTTTATAACCGCGTACATTTAACACACCTTATCAAAATTATTTTTCAAATGAGAGCAGCGATTATACTCATAAAATTAAAAACTATCAATTAATTAAATCTCTTAAAATAAGAAATTAACAGTAAGTTTTTCTTTGAAATTAAAATGCATATTTAATGTGATAAAATTTCGAGTTAAATTTAAATTACTTAAGCATATACCCCCTTGTCTTTAGAAAAAATCATCTCTCCCATTCAGAATCATTTAGAATCAGTGAATAATGTCATTAGAAAATCGCTTAGTTCTGATATTCCGATAATAAATCAAATTTCCAGCCATATTATTAGCAGTGGTGGCAAAAGAATGAGACCAATTTTACACCTTTTAATTTCCGGAATGGGTGGAGAAATCAATGAAGTTAATCATAAAATTGCTGCGATTATTGAGTTCATTCATACCGCTACCCTCTTGCATGATGATGTAGTTGATCAGTCCACAAAAAGAAGAAATATAAAAACAGCAAATGCACTATTTGGTAATGCAGCTAGCATCTTAGTTGGGGATTTTATTTACTCTCGATCATTTCAAATGATGGTAGGTATAAATAATATGGAGATAATGAAAATTTTATCTGATACTACCAATGCAATCTCTGAAGGAGAAGTGTTGCAACTATTAAATAGTCATAATCCAGATATTAATGAAAAGCAATACTTTAAAGTTATTCAATTTAAAACTGCTAAGCTTTTCGAAGCCTGTGGAAGTTTGGCAGGAATATCAAATAATAAAAGCACTGAAACGAATGATCTATATTCAAGATTAGGGCTTCATTTTGGAATAATATTTCAGCTTATAGATGATGTTCTCGACTATTCAGGTAATGCAACTCAAATTGGTAAAAATATAGGTGATGACTTAAGTGAGGGCAAGATTACTTTGCCATTAATTTATGCAATGAAAGACTCTAGTAGGCAGCAACGCGATCTCATCAAAGAAGCTATTAAAGTAGGTGATATAAGCAAACTTCCAGATATTATTGATATTATTACAGAAACAAAATCAATATCTAAGGTGCAAATCGAGTCTGAAAAGCAACTAAAAAATATAAAATTGATATTAAATAAAATACCGAACAATAATTTTAATAAAATGATATTGGACTTAGCAGAATACTCTGTCTATAGAAAGAATTAGTTTAAAAGAATTTTCTCGCCACTTTCAATACTGTAATAACTTAAATGTGCTGAACTTGCATTTTTTTTAATAATGTCACCCTGAAAAACTAACTCATCATTTATATCAACTCTAGCATACCCGGTATTATAAAGAGTCACCTCAGCATCATGATTTTCTTGTTTTAAAAAAAAGATTACATAATTATCACTCTCAGACTCTGACCAAACTTCCCAATCTTTACGGCCTGATAAATCACTTAACCACCCGGTTAAATCTACTTCTACCTTACAAACAACAGATTCAAGTAAAGAGAGGTAATCTGTAGGTAAATTAATTGAGTGGCTTTCTATTTTTTTTTCTTTCATAATTGTAATTAAACTTATCATATAAACTTATAAATTAATATGGTATTAAATTTAATTTTTTAAAGGAAAGTACATTGCATATAGTAGGAATCACGGGTGGTATTGGGTCAGGCAAAAGTGAGGCTGCAAAAGCGTTTATGAGCCTCTCGGTGCCTGTAATAGAGCTTGATGAGATTGCCCGCCAAATTACTCAAAAAAATCACCCTGGATACGTTCAAATTACAAAACTTTTTGGTAGTAAATATCTCGATAAAAATAAAGAAATAATAAGAAAAAAACTTAAGATTGATATTTTTAACGATAGTGAGAAAAAGGAAAAAATTGAATCTATATTGCACCCCATTATTTTAAAAGAATGCATAAAAAAAATAAATCAATATAAATCAGAAGAATATATAGTGATAGTGGTAGCATTACTTTTTGAGACAGGGAGTTATCTAAGATTCATTGATGAAAGTGTTCTTATTGATTGTGACGAGGAAATTCAATTTAAGAGGGTGAACTCAAGAGATAAAGTAGATAAAAACTTAATTAAATCTATTATAAAATCTCAATTGCCTAGAAATCAGAAAATTAAAAAGGCTGATACAATAATTCACAATAATCTCAGCAAAAGTCACCTTAAAAAAGAGATTTACCGATATCATAACGATTTAAAACTTAAGATTAATAAAAAATAATATGCTTAAATACGAATTTCCACTTAATGAGCGGGTAAGAAAATTTCTTCGAATTGAGGAAATTTTTAATAAAATCGACCTACAACTTCAGATTAAAAATAAATTTGATGATTATGTTTTCTTTAATTTATATTTCTCCACTATGGCCACCGCCTCGCGCACAGACCTCAAAGTTGAACTTATTCAGGAAATTGAAAAACAACGCTTATTATTATTAAAAAAAAATAAGACAACAAAAAACATACTTGCTTATAATGAGTTGAGAAAAATAAAATTGGCGCTCGAAAAAAGTAAAATTAAAACTGGCTTTAATTTCGGTGGGGATAAATTCTTACATGAGCTTAAAACGAGATCAGTAAGTCCTTCTGGAATCGTAATGACTGACTTCCCGGAATTACAGTATTGGTTAGGAACAACCTCTCAAAAGGATAGGAAAAACTACTTTATTAATAAGATGATTGAATACACGCCAATCAAGATTGCTATTAAAGTATTGATGCGTATTTTAAGAGATAATAGTCAATTTGAAGTATTGCAATCTAAAATTGAAACTGTTCAATACAAACTTAATTCTTCATTTAAAAATGATCTTGTGATCATATCTTTACCTGAAAAATCGAAGTACTACCCTAATATTTCAGCGAACAAGTATGCTGTTAATATCCATTTTGCCAGGGCTATACCTGTCTCCCCATTTAAATTGGTTAAATTTAAGTTGGAAATTGCTTCTTTTTAATATGCCTAATAAATGCCCTAATTGTGATAATGATGCCGACCTTTCTAAGACTAATAAATTTAGACCATTTTGCTCAGAAAAATGTAAGTTGATAGATTTTGGCGCATGGGCAACGGAAAAATTTAAAATACCTAGTAACCACAATGGGTCTGAATATGATGAAAACTTATAATTCATTAATCATTTTTATACTATTCTCTTTATTTCCCTTTTTTTCGCATGGAGAAGAGTTTTCTATATCTAGTAAGAATAATCTAATTTCAGAATTAAGGCCTGGTCAAAAAGTTACTGTCGGCTTTATGGATATAACTGCAAACAAAGATGCAAAGATAATAAAGATTGAGGCAGAGTTGATTGGGCGTATTGAGCCTCATTCAATGATAATGAATGGTGAAATAATGAAAATGAGAAAGATTACACCTGAACTATTCAAAAATAAAAAATATAAATTTCAACCGGGTGGTAATCATCTTATGCTTTTTGGTGTTAAAAGAAATCTTATAGCAGGGGGGGAAATTAACTTACTATTCACTTTTCAGTTAAAAAATAAAAAAAAATTAACGGAATCTATTCGATTTAAGATTAAATAATTATTGCCAGATTGATCTTTGTGATGCTATGCCTATTGCCCCATTCTTCAAAGCAACTTCATAATTATTAGTACCTAGCCCCCCTAGAGCATATACCGGTGTATTAATTTTATTCACTATTTTTTGGAATTTATCCCAACCTATTGGCTTGATATCTGAGTGGGATAAAGTTTGTTTGACTGCAGATAAGGCTAAGAAATTAATATTTAGGTTTTCCGCAATATCTACTTCCTCTTGGGTATGGCATGAAGCAGACACTATAAGGTTCTTAGGTATTACTTTAATACTTAAAAGATCTTTAGACGTTAAGTGGACTCCATCAGCTTTTAATTCGTATGCTAGATTCGCATCAGAATTAATGATTACTTTTACATTCTTTGGTTTGCAAATTTCAATTACTTCTTTTGAAAATATTTTAAACTCATTAAATGAAATATTTTTTTCACGAACTTGAATCATCTCCAATCCATCACTAATTTTTTTTTGTAATTGATTAAGAAATACCTTTTTTGATGTTTCTGATAAATTTGTTATTGCATAATATTTTGGGAGATCAAATGCTTTTTGAATAAATTGGTTAGCAGGAAGAATAGGAGAAACGTTTGGTTCTTGTAAATATGTCCATACTAGTTTTTGCTTTTCTTTTGATGTAACCTCACCTTCCCATTTCTGAACTTTAAAAAAATGAAGTGTGACATCGTTACCCCCATATGAATACTTTCTTGTTACCCACTTTGTAAATTGCGTTATCTTGACACCAATCTCTTCATAAATTTCCCGATACAACGCATCAACTGATGTTTCATCTTTTTCTATCTTTCCGCCTGGAAATTCCCACCACCCTTCCCAGGACTTTTTTGGCGGCCGCTGCGCAAGAAGAACTTGTTGATTAGAATTAATTAAAACTGCAACTGAAACATTAACATTCACTTCCTTAGGTTCTATATTCAGCGTTAATTTTTACATACTCATATGATAAATCACTTGTCCACACTGAAGCCTTATAGCCTCCTTTGTTTAAATCAACTTTTAAATAAATTTCAGAATTCTTCATTTCTTTTTGAATTTTTACCTCGTCAAAGTCTTTTGCAATATTGCCTTTACTAGCAAATAGTATTTCATTGATATATAAATCAATTATAGAAATATCTAAATCTTTTAAATTGCTATTACCAATCGCTGCCAATATTCTTCCTAGGTTTGGGTCACTAGCAAAAAATGCTGTTTTAACCAAAGGGGATTTGGCGATGCTCATACCTACTTCTTTACATTCATCCAAACTATTTCCACCTAGTACTTCAATCGTTATAAATTTTGTAGCGCCCTCTCCATCTCTTATAATCGACTGTGCGAGCTTGAGAGCAATGTCAAAAATTGCTAATTTTAAAAGATTATAATTATTATCTTCTTTAACTATCTTAGAATGTTTAGATTGATTTGTTGCTGAAATCATAAATGAATCATTTGTTGATGTATCGCCATCTACAGAGATACAATTAAATGTTGTATCCGTAATTTCTTTATTTAATTTTTGTAACATTTCTAGAGAGATATTTGTGTTTGTTGAAATAAAAGCAAGCATTGTAGCCATATTAGGATGTATCATTCCCGACCCCTTGCTTATTCCAGTAATTATCACTTTTTGATCTTGAATTAATATACTTTTCGATACAGCTTTTGGGATAGTATCAGTTGTCATAATTGCCTCTGCTGCTCCAAGCCAATTATTTCCCTTCAAGCCTTTAATTAAATCAGGAACAGCTTTAATTATTTTTTCCGCTGGAAGTGGCGTCATGATAACTCCAGTCGAGAAAGGTAAAACCTGGTTAGGCATAACTCCCAATGCAATCGCTAAAGTTTCACAGATTGATTCGGCATCTTGAATACCCTTGTCTCCGTTTCCAGCATTAGCTGACCCAGTATTTACAATTAATGCTTTTATATCACTAGTTGATTTAAGATGATTTTTTGAAACTACAACTGGGGCTGCGCAAAATTTATTTTGAGTAAATGTACCCGATACTATAGATCCATCATCAAAAACCATTAACATTAAATCTTTACGATTCTTATCTTTTAGTCCAGCTGATAAAGTAGCAAGTTTGACTCCAGGTATGCTTAATAGCTCATTGTTAATTGGCATTTTTAAATTAATAGCCATATCTTTATTTTTGTCTCCAAATAGTACCTTCAGCTGTGTCTTCCAATAGGATATCATTTTCCAAAAGAAGTTTTCTAATTCTGTCAGCCTCTTCGTAATCTTTATTTTTTTTCGCTGAATCTCTTTCTTTTATTAAGTCACCAATGATTAATCCATCATCTCCAATGGGCGACAGCATAACTCCTTGTAAAAAATCTTCTGGATTCATAGTTAAAATACCTATGCTATTAGCTAGATTAACTAAAAGCTCTATTTTTTGATTATCTTTGTCCTTGTTTATTTCATTAGCTAGCTCATATAACACAGCGATAGCTGCTGGCGTATTAAAGTCGTCATCAAGTGCTGCTTTAAACTTTGTTGCATAATTATTTGCCCAATCAATTTCAGATTTCTGAGATTTAGTTTTATTTCTAATTGATAAATATAGTCTTGTTAAGCCCTGTTTAGCATCATCCAATTGAATATCTGAATAATTCAAAGGGCTTCGATAATGTGCTCTTAAAATAAAAAATCTAACTACTTCTGGTAAATAATTTTTTAAAATTGATCGAATAGTAAAAAAATTGCCTAGGGATTTCGACATTTTTTCATCATCGATTTTTACAAAGCCATTATGTAGCCAGTAATTCGCCATTTTACAATCATTTGCAGCCTCAGATTGTGCAATTTCATTCTCATGATGAGGAAATTGTAAGTCTTGACCTCCCCCATGAATATCAAAATGATTTCCTAGGATTTTGTTACTCATTGCAGAACATTCAATATGCCAACCTGGCCTGCCTGCTCCCCATGGAGACTCCCAAGATGGCTCATCCTTCTTAGCTGACTTCCACATTACAAAATCAAAATTATTTTTTTTATTTCGATCAATATCTACTCGATTTCCGGCTCTTAAGTCTTTTAATGTTTTACCGGAGAGTTTTCCATAGCCTTTGAAGTCTGATACAGAAAAGTAAACATCTTTGTTATCGCCGACATAAGCAAACCCCTTACCTATTAATATTTTAATCATATCAATGATATCGTCAATATGATTAGTTGCCTTTGGTTCAGAATCTGGCCTTAAAACACCGAGTGCATCTGAATCCTTATTCATTTCCATGATGAATTTTTCAGTTAACTCTTTAATAGTAATATTTTCTTGAGCTGCTTTTAAAATAATCTTGTCATCGATGTCAGTAATATTTCTAATATATTGAACGTTATAACCACTTAACTTTAACCATCGATTGATTACATCAAAAATTACCATAACTCTTGCATGGCCTAAATGACAGAAATCATAAACTGTCATGCCACACACATACAAACGAACCTCTTTTGGCTTAATAGGTTTAAAAATTTCTTTTTGATTTGTTAAGCTATTGTATAGTGAAAGCATTTATAATCGAGTAGTTGGCTCATAAAGTGGTATTAAAAATTCATTTATGATAAATTAAATATTCAAAAATTATACCATGCAACATTTTTAGTTTTACAATCTTAAATTAATAAATAAAGTGAGAGAGATCTATGAGAAATATAGTTAAAATAATAGCCTTGAATTTATTCCTTCTGATAAATATAAGTTCTTTTGCTAAAGACTCTAATACATTTATCGTCGAAACAAATCGAGGTGACATAACAATTGAGGTTTATCCAAAAAAAGCACCTAAAACAGTAGCTAATTTTAAGACATATGTTGCAAATGGATTTTATAATGGCCTTATTTTTCACCGAGTAATCAGTAATTTTATGATACAAGGCGGTGGTTTTGATGAAAATATGATGCAAAAACAAACGAATGACCCAATCATTAACGAATCTAACAATGGGCTTAAAAATAAACCTTACACATTGGCAATGGCAAGAACGAATGACCCTAATTCAGCTACCTCTCAGTTTTTTATTAACTTGATAGATAACGGATTTCTAAACTACACTGGCGAAAGCTCAAGTAAAATAGGTTATTGTGTTTTTGGAAGCGTAATTGAAGGAAAAGATATTGTAGATAAAATAGGCAAATTAAAAACACAAACAAAAAATGGGCAAGGCGACGTACCCATCAAAAAAGTCATTATTAAATCAATTAAACAAAGGTAGATATTAAATGAAAATTAAAACAAATCTTGGTAGTTTTTCATTAGAGCTTGATGAAGGAAAAGCACCGATATCATCAAAGAACTTTAAAGATTACGTTAAAAAAAGCTTTTATAACAAGACTATTTTCCATCGGGTAATAGATGGATTTATGATTCAAGGTGGTGGTTTCGAATTAGATATGACCCAGAAAGAAACTAATTCCCCTATCAAGAACGAAGCCAGCAATGGTTTAAAAAATGAAAAGTATACCGTTGCAATGGCAAGAACTAGTGATCCGGATTCTGCTACTTCTCAATTTTTTATTAACACATCTGACAATGGCTTTCTAGATTATCCAGGACAAGATGGGGCTGGTTACTGTGTTTTTGCTAAAGTCATTGATGGTTTTGATATTGTCGACAAAATTAACACTGCCCAGACTGGATCAAAAAATGGTCATCAGGATGTTCCTATTGAGTCTATAATTATTGAGGAAATATCAACTGATTAAGGTTGATACAAGCGCAATATTTGTTTCCGATACTCACCTAAGTGAAGATTCTCCATCTGTAATTGACAAATTTAATAGATTTTTAGAAACTTATGCTAATAAGCATGAGTTTCTATTTATTCTAGGTGATCTTTTTGAATATTGGATTGGTGATGATGCTAATCAATTTGAATCAGTAGTTACAACCCTTCAAAAATTAAAAACTAAGATTTATTTTATTCCAGGTAATCGAGATTTCCTTATTGGTTCTGATTTCTTAGATAAAACTAATATCACTATCCTTGAAGATCTCACCTTAATTCAACTTGGAAATAAAAAAACTATCATTCTTCATGGTGATACTTTATGTATTGATGATAAAGAATATCAAGAATTTAGAACAAAGGTTAGGTCAGAGGATTGGAAAAAAAAATTTTTAAATCAAAAAATTCATACTAGGTTGCGTATTTGTAAAGATTTAAGAAAAAAAAGCTATGAGGCTCAAAAAAATAAAAGTGAATTACTAATGGATGTAAATGAGGATGAAGTAAAAAATTTATTTAAAGAATTAAACTATCCTTCTTTAATGATTCATGGCCATACCCACCGCCCCAAAAGACACGAATACTTGCTAGATAATCATACCTGCGAAAGATGGGTTTTAAATGACTGGTATGATTCTGGTAGCTACTTAATTTGGAATGATGGTCAATTAAATTCAGAAATATTGTAATTTATTTCTGCTTATCGAATTCTTCTTTTCTATTTTTCTCAGCTGCTTGATTTAGAATTCCATTGATATATTTAAACCCATCGACGCCACCAAATGATTTTGCTACCTCTATTGCTTCATTGATTACAACTTTGTATGGTACTGATGGAGAATATTTTAATTCGTACAAAGAGCTATATATAATAGATAACTCAATTGGACTTAACTCCTCGTAAGAACGATCTATATAACTTATGATTTCTAATTTTAATGTATCTATATTTTTAAAAACGCCCTTTAAAATCTCAACGTAAAATTTTTCGTCTGCTCTTATAAAATCTGGATCATCACGAATATCTTTTTGAATTTGTGTTAAATCAAACGTATTAACCAAGCCACGATAAATACTTTTCATAGCTAACTCTCGAGACTTTCTTCGGTTATTAATTTTTTTTCTTGATTTACTTTTAGTTATTTTAGAATCAATCATTATGGTAATTTTTTAATGCCATTTCAATGGCTCCTTCTGCTGCTTCCTCTCCCTTAATATTAACTCTCGAAAGAGCTTCCTTGGCGCTATTTGTAGTTAATACAGCATTTATAATTGAAATTGAATGGTCTAACTGGACTCTCATAATACCACTCGCTGATTCATTAGAGACTATCTCAAAATGGTATGTATCACCTCTAATAACTAATCCAATTGCAATCATTACATCAATGCTATTTCCAGATTCTTTCATTTTTTGCAATGCAATAGGTATTTCTAATGCGCCAGGTACAGTTTTATGAATAATATTTGTTTTACTTACCCCTAAAGCTAGCAGTTTTGATATGCAAGCTTTAGAAATTTTTTCTACAATTTCATTATTAAATCTAGACGAGACTATCCCAATAGATAAATTTTTTATTTCTTCTTCACTCATATTGTCTTATTGAAAAATTATCAACCCTTTTTGTAATGCGTTTAATATTCCCCAGCCAATTGGGACGCTAACAACTAACCATGCAATTGGTAATAATATAGTTTGAAGTGCTTTATTGGTATGTGTTGTTGCAACTACTAGTTTTTCTTTGTTACTCTGTGTGGTAGCTTGCTCAACTTTTAATTGTTTTTCAGTCATAAAAAATTTCTTATTTACAGGCTTAATCAACAAATTGAGAATAAAGCCAACAACTAGAAGCAGAGCTAATATTTTAAAGCTAGAATTATATGCTTGATCAGGAGAAATGCCTTGCGATAGTTGATACTCCCTTAAATATGAAATAAGCATTGGTCCTATAATTCCTGCAAATGACCATGCAGTTAAAAGTCGACCATGAATAGCTCCTACATGCTGAGTTCCAAAAATATCTGCTAGATATGCAGGGATAGTTGCGAAACCTCCGCCATACATCGTTAATATAACTAATGTAATTATAACAAAAGTTGCAATGTATTGATTTAAACCAGCCCAGGGTACCAATAAATACAGCACCGTTCCTAAGCTAAAAAATATTGCGTAAGTCAACTTTCTTCCAAGGAAGTCAGATGAAGATGCCCAAAAAATCCTACCAATAATATTTGACAAGGATAATAGTGCACCAAATCCTGTAGCAATTGCACCAATAATTAATGGATCAAAGCTACTAGCAGCAATTTCTTGGAACATTGGCTTTGCAACAGATAAAACACCTATACCTGCTGACACATTTAAGCAAAGTACTCCCCACAAAAGCCAAAATTGTGGGGTTTTATGGGCAATTCCAACATGAACATGGTTAGAAGAAATCATTGCACTAGTTTTTTTAACTTCAGGTGTCCAACCCTCAGGCTTCCAACCTTCGGCAGGAACTCGATACCCAAAAGCACCAATTGTCATAGAGGTTAGATAAATACAACCCATAATGAAAAAGGTTTGAGCAATACCATAGCTACTTATAAGGTTATCCCCTAGAGGCATTCCAATCATAGCTCCTCCACCAAATCCCATAATTGCCATACCAGTGGCTAAACCTCTTCTATCCGGGAACCATTTAATTAATGTTGAGACAGGAGAAATATAGCCAAGTCCGAGTCCAATACCACCAATCACACCAGCCCCTAGCCAAATTAACCACAATTGATGCAAAGAAACGCCTAATGATGTAATCATTAAGCCACCACCCCAAAATATTGCTGCTGCAACTCCAGCCTTTCTTGGTCCAGCTTTCTCAAGCCAATGACCAAAAACTGCTGCTGACATCCCCAGAAAAACTATAGCTATAGCAAAAGTCCAGACAACGTCGCTTCTTAACCAGTCACAAGAGGTGGTGAATACTCTTTCCCAGATACCTATTGACTCTGCACACTCTGTTCCAATTAATTTTGTAAGGCCGGGCCAAAATATACTAAAGCCATAAATCATGCCGATCGATAAGTGAATAAATAATGCTGCAGGAGGAACCATCCAACGATTAAACGATTTGTCTGCAACGATTTTATTCTTAGCTAAAGATTCAAACATGATAAATACCTATATTTTTAAAAATTAGTTTAATCATAAGCTATTTCTTGGGATTTTATTAAATTAAAAATATTTCACAAAAATGTCATATAAATGTCATATAAATGTCATAATATATAAAATATAATAATTTAAAAGGTATTCGAGATGGCAGCAAATATTCTAATAATAGAAGATGAAAGCTCAATATTGGAATTAATTGCACTAAACCTTCATCAGGCTGGATTTAATCCAATTCGAGCTATTAGTGCTGAATATGCTGATAATATTGTAAAGGAAACCATACCTGACTTAATAGTACTTGACTGGATGTTACCCGGAATGAATGGAATTGAATTTGCAAAAAGACTTAGAGCTAATTCAGCAACTAAGTTAATTCCAATTATTATGCTAACTGCAAAAAGTGATGAGGATAATAAAATTGAAGGTTTAAATGAAGGTGTTGATGATTACCTGACAAAACCTTTTAGCCCGAGAGAATTAGTAGCGAGAATTAAGGCGCTGATTAGAAGAAGGAGTCCAGAATTAGTAAATGACCCGATAATAGTTGAAGGCTTAGTTCTAGACCCAAGCTCACATAGAGTCGAAGTAAATAATAAAAGTATAAATATAGGCCCCACTGAATTTAAATTGCTCCATTTCTTTATGAAGAACAATAACCGTGTGTACAGTAGAAATCAAATTCTAGATAAAATTTGGGGGAATAAATCAGTGATAGAAGATAGGACAGTTGACGTCCATATAAAAAGATTAAGGGAGTCGCTCAAACAATCTGGCTATGATAAATTAATTCAAACAGTGCGTGGAGCAGGCTATAGATTTTCTAAAGAATAGAAATAATAAACAAAGCAATAAAATGGTCGTTATAATAAATTAACTATTCAATAAAGAGATAAATATTTTGCAAGATATCCGTTGGAGTACATTCTGGTTTTTTGTATTTGAAATATTATTATTTATAATTATTTCTAATATTTATTCTGTCAAATATGGGTTAATTTTATGCCTAATATCACTGAGTTTCTTTTTACTTCTTCATATATATTGGATTCATATGCTTGCAAAATGGCTTGATAACCCATCCCTGTCTAACCTACCTCATGGAACTGGGGTTTGGCAATATATATTTACAAAGCACTACCAAATCCTTAAAGTTAATAAAAAATCAAAAAAAGGGCTTATTTCTGCATTAGACCAATTTACTAAGGCTGCAGAAGCACTAATGGACGGAGTTGTTGCTTTAAATGAGAATAATGAAATTATTTGGAGTAATAGAAAATCTCAAATAATGCTAAATTTAAACTCTAGAAAAGATACAGGGCAACCTATAAATTATATATTTAGAAATACAGATCTAATAAAGTATCTTGAACAAGAAAACTACGAAGAATCAATTAAGATAAGTTTAGATACTCAAACCGATAAAGTGATTGAAATTAAAATTATACCTTTTGGTGAGAAACAAAAAGTGATGATTGCGAAAGATATAAGTCAGTCAATTAAAATTGAATCTGAAAGAAAAGAATTTATCTCAAATGTTTCCCATGAATTAAAAACCCCACTTACAGTTATTTCAGGCTTTATAGAAACATTAGAAAATATGTTTACACCCAAAAATACTGAGCACAAAAATATACTTAAAACAATGAGTGGGCAAGCCAATAGAATGTCTAAACTTATTGATGACTTATTAACACTATCAAATGTTGAATCTAGTATTTTTCAAAACCGTTCTGAAAAGTTAATAATAAATACAATAATAACTAAGCTTAAGAAAAATATTTCTATTTTAAATAATAAAGATCATAAAATTAAATACCGAATTGATGTCAAGCTTAATGTCTATGGTTCAAAAAAAGAAATCGAAAGTGCTTTTTTTAATTTAATCACTAATGCAATAAGATATACGGAGAGAAATGGACTCATCTCAATTAGCTGGGGATTAATTAATGGATTACCAATTTTTGAAGTAAAGGATACAGGAAGTGGAATTGAACAAAAACATATCAATAGAATTACAGAAAGGTTTTATAGGGTCGATGCAGATAGAAGTAGAAGTACCGGTGGTACCGGTTTAGGGCTATCAATAGTTAAAAATATTATAAATCAACATGATGGAGAATTAAAAATTACTAGCGAAGTAGGAGAAGGGAGTTCGTTTAAACTAATTTTTAACAAGGAATCAGTTATTTAAATACAAATGAAGATTTTAATATTCTTACTAGCCCTTGCCTTATCTGCATGCTCAACCTCAACCCTTCAAAAGAAAGATTCAACTCAATATGATAAGGGCTCTATAAATCAATTTGGTAAATCTGACGTTGATCGAATGGCTGACTATGAGATTCGTGAAAATATCGAAAGTCTAAAATTATTAATGATAAAGTTCTATAAAAAAAACCCTGGTCAATTAAAAAAGAGCACGTCAGATAATGCTGAAAAAATGACTAACTGGGTATTTAATGGTGACCATAATTGGGAATTTGAGAGAATCAATAATGCCCAAGGAATTGATGCATTAAATCTAGTTTTTAACGATAATTTTGAAGGTGATAGAGTTCTATCTTTAATAGCTGGATTATATACAATGCTTATAAAGGCTCATGGGGATAAAAAAGAATTTTATATGTTTGACTCATTAGACCCTCAGAAAATTTATAATGCCTCTAGAAATTTTGAAATGATTGTTTGGAAGTTGTCCTCAAAAAAAGATAATAAAGGTCAGCCATATCTTCTATCTAATGAGATTAATTCTTCAGCGGCTAATTTATCTTTTGAAAGGGAATTTGGGAAAATAATAGGTCGCACTGATTATTTTGCATTTACCTTATCTGAAAAAACTGAAAGAGCTGTAACGCGAATCATCCAAAGCGTTACAACTGGGATTTTCTTACCTTTTTAATTACAATAGAATTTTTTCAATTCCACCTTTTGTAACTTTATCGACATATTCTTGAAGCCACCTATCTCCTAAATTATGTTTTGCAAGTTCTACAACAATATAGTCTGCTTCGGTGTTAGTGTCATCACCATACCTTGCCAAACCTTGGAGACAAGAAGGGCAGGATGTAAGAATCTTTACTGGCTTCTGAATGTCAGTTGTTTTTGGTAGTTCTTTTAAGCCTTTCTCAATTTCTTCTTGCTTCCTCATTTTAACTTGCGATGCAATATCCGGCCTTGCTACAGCAAATGTACCTGATTCTCCACAACATCTATCATTGAGTGGGACAGTTTGGTCCATTAATGTATTTGTCACTTCGGTGGGCGAGTAAGTTTTCATTGGGCTATGGCAAGGGTCATGGTACATATATTGCTGCCCATTAACTCCTTTCATCTTAACGCCTTTTTCCATTAAATACTCATGGATATCGAGTAAACGACAGCCTGGGAAAATTTTGTCAAATTCATATTTTTGTAATTGATCCATACATGTTCCACAAGAAACAATAACAGTCTTAATATCTAAATAATTTAATGTATTTGCCACCCTGTGGAATTGAACTCTATTATCTGATGTTATCTCTTGCCCTTTGTCATGGTCGCCAGATGAAGTTTGAGGATAGCCGCAACATAAATAGCCTGGGGGTAAAACTGTAATCGCTCCAACTTCATAAAGCATAGCCTGTGTTGCCAATCCAACTTGTGAAAATAGGCGCTCTGAACCACAGCCAGGAAAATAAAATACAGCCTCTGCATCATCATCAATTCGATCTAAATTTCTTATTACCGGAATGACTTTGTCATCCTCAATTCCTAAAAGTCCTCTAGATGTCTTTGTCGGCATATCTTTTGGCATAGGTCTATTCATGAAATGAATAACCTGAGCAGTTATTGATGCTTTCCCAACAGTTGGTGTTGGTGATTTCTTTAAATAATTTACTAAGCCAAGCTTCTTAAAGACAGAATGTCCCCATCTCTGAACCTTGTAGCCAACATCAACCATAAACTTTCTCATTATCTTAATGGTTAATGGGTCTTTAAGATTTAGATAAGTCATTGCCATCAAAGTGCCGGCGTTAAAGTTTTTCTTGTTCTGCTCTCTTAGAAAATTTCTCATAGCTATAGAAACATCGCCATAATCAATATCTACCGGACAAGGTGACAGGCATTTGTGGCAGACAGTGCAATGGTCAGCTACATCGTTAAACTCATCGAAATGTTTAAATGAAATTCCTCTTCTTGTTTGCTCTTCATAAAGAAAAGCCTCTATCAACAGTGAAGTTGCTAAGATTTTATTTCTAGGGCTATAAAGTAAATTTGCCCTTGGGACATGTGTTGTGCAAACTGGCTTGCACTTTCCGCATCTTAGGCAATCACTGATTGAATCTGCAATTTCTCCTATAGCGGATTGCTCCATAATAATTGACTCTTGTTCAAGTAATCCAAAACTTGGGGTATAGGCATTACCTAAACCAGATCCGGGCATTAACTTACCTTTATTAAAATGGCCATTTGGATCTACTTTTGACTTATAGTTTGCAAATGTGTTAATTGTAGATTCATCTATAAACTCCATTTTTGTAATGCCAATTCCATGCTCACCAGAAATAACACCATCTAGGCTTTTAGCAAGCTTCATAACTCTTGCAACAGCTCTATTAGCATCCTGCATCATTTCATAATCATCTGAATTAACTGGAATATTGCTATGAACATTTCCATCACCCGCATGCATATGCAAAGCAATGAAGACACGGGACTTCAAAACTTCTTGGTGGATAGCAGTTATTCTTTTAAAAATTACTTCAAAATTACGACCAGAAAAAATTTCATTTAAAGGTTCTTTTAGTTCCGATTTCCAAGATACCCTAATCTCATGAGACTGAATAGCTTCCAGTAAATTTAAATTGCTCTCCTTTACATCTATAAAATTCTCAAGCATATTGAGAGGGGTATCAAGATTGGAAAGAAAATAAACCCACTTCTCTTTAACCTTATTAAGAAGTGATAATGCTATAGATTTTTTATTTTCAAATAACTGAGTATCATTACCCTCATCTTCTAGGCTTATTGGAGCTGTCTCTATATATTGCTCAAGCTCATAAATAAGTTTTAATTTATTATTAATCGATAACTCAATATTAATTCTTTCTATACCATTTGAGTAATCACCTAAGTTATGAAGGGGAATAACAACATCTTCATTAATTTTAAATGCATTAGTATGTTTAGCAATTGCAGCAGTTCTGGCTCTATCAAGCCAAAACCGTTTTCTCGCCTCAGGCGACACAGCAATAAATCCTTCTCCGTCTTTTATATTTGATATTTGAACAACCTGGGACGCAGCTTTACCAACAGCATCTTCATTATCACTGGCAATATCTGCAATTAAAACCATCTTAGGTCTCAAAGTGCGAGTTGATTTTGTGCTATAACCTACCGCCTTGATATATCTTTCATCTAAATGCTCTAAGCCGGCAAGTAATACGTCATCTAAATTATCCACATAATCTTTAATCTCAACAATTGTTGGAACTGCCTCAGAAACCTTACCAAAAAATTCAAGGCAAATAGTTCTTATATGTTGAGGCATTTTATGGAGAATGAAGGTAGCAGAAGTAATAAGCCCATCACACCCCTCTTTTTGTATGCCAGGTAAACCACTTAAAAACTTGTCTGTAACGTCTTTACCTAAACCAATTTTTCTAAAACTTGCGCCAGGAATTTCCAATATTTCTTCTTTACCCTCTGCTAGTTTTCCATTGCTCGAAAATCTATTAACCTTAAAGCGTGCTTTATCAACATCGTGAATTTTACCTAAATTATGATCTAGCCTTTCAACCTCCACCCAATTACCATCTGGATCAACCATTCGCCATGAAGCTAGATTATCTATGGCTGTCCCCCATAGCACTGCTTTTTTTCCCCCAGCATTCATCGCAACATTACCACCGATACAACATGCATCAGCAGATGTTGGGTCAGTAGCAAATTCTAATCCAGCATTTGAAGCCAAGTCCATTGCTCTTCTTGTCACAACACCAGCCCCACAATGAATAGTTGGAATTGTCTTATTTAACCCAGGTAAATTTTTATACTCTATTGGACTTATATTATCTAATTTTTCAGTATTAATTACTGCGGACAAAGGAGTTAATGGAATTGCTCCTCCCGTATATCCCGTACCTCCACCTCTAGGTATAATTGTTAGCTCTAAGGCTATACATTCTTTTACTATGTCGGCAATTTCTTCTTCTGTGTCTGGGTTTATTACAACGAAGGGATATTCAACCCTCCAGTCTGTTGCATCTGTAACATGGGATACCCTAGCTAACCCATCAAATTGGATATTATGTTTCTTTGTGTGGCGTCTTAAACGCGAAGATACCCGCTTTCTTAGTTTTTTTGTTTTCTTAAATTCAGATTCAAATGTGCTGATTGCAGACAATGCCGCAGTTGTTAATTGAGCCACTTTCATATTACCAAAACTTCTATCTTCTATTGATTGAACTCTATGGTGCATCGCTTGAATAAGCATCTTGAGTCTTTTAGGATTTTCTAAAAGATCGTCTTGAAGATAGGGGTTTCTATTCACCACCCAAAGGTCACCTAAGACCTCAAAAAGCATTCTAGCTGAATGTCCTGTTTTTCTCTCGCCTCGTAATTCTTCTAAAATTATCCAAATCTCATCCCCAAGAAACCGAAGTACAATCTCTTTGTCTGAAAAGGAAGTGTAATTATAAGGAATTTCACGCAACCGTGTTGAAAACTGCGAATGAGCTTTCATAATAACTGGGGACATAGGTGCGTTCATTAATTTTTCTGTGCTATTTCTATTAGGGTTATTGTACATTTTATGAGAAAATTTATCACAATTATTACGAACATTTTTTATAGGTAACGTTTCATGCTTTGGATAAAAGCCTTTCATATTATTTTCATGGTTACTTGGTTCGCTGGTTTATTTTACCTACCAAGACTTTTTGTTTATCACGCGATGTCAAAAGATAAAATTAGTCACGAACGATTTATTGTTATGGAAAGAAAATTATTTTATGGAATTATGACACCAGGCGCACTAATTACATTAATTTTAGGTATTTGGCTGTGGTTAGGTTATGGATATAGTGGATTATGGGTTCACTTAAAATTATTTTGTGTTATTCTTTTGGTCTTTTATCACATAGCTTGCTTTAAATATTTGATTGATTTTAAACTTAAAAAAAATAAACATTCCCATATCTTCTTTCGATGGTTTAATGAGGTGCCTGTCATTCTTCTTTTCGCAATAGTTATTTTAGTGGTGGTAAAACCTTAATGAGTAATGTGCTAATTTGTGGTTCAATGGCATATGATTCGATCATGGTCTTTAATGACTATTTTAAAAATCACATTTTACCTGACCAAATTCATAAACTAAGTGTTTCATTTTATGTGCCTGAGTTAAAAAGAAATTTTGGTGGGACTGCTGGCAATATTGCATACAATTTATCACTACTTAACACTTCCCCTTTGGTTATGGCAACCGTAGGAGAGGACTTCCAACCATATGTTGAGCGCTTAAGTAAGTTTGAGATTATTCAAGATTATATAAAGAAAATTCCTGATACTTTTACTGCGCAAGCCTATATTACAACCGACTTAGATGATAACCAAATTACAGCTTTCCATCCTGGAGCTATGAGCGAGTCTCATCAAAATAGCATCTCATCAATTACAGAAAATATAAGTCTTGTAGTAATTGCTCCTGATGGAAAAGATGGGATGATTCAACATGCTAATGAATGTGTTGAAAAAAATATTCCTTTTCTATTCGATCCAGGTCAAGGATTACCTATGTT
>Ga0209710_1000245_pt1 | contig 58264 bp, 46 predicted proteins | sample ArcticOcean_MG_C_5_FD_187436 | JGI IMG/M metagenome (GOLD analysis project Ga0209710, IMG submission 187436) | Marine microbial communities from western Arctic Ocean - ArcticOcean_MG_CB4_138 (SPAdes) (version 2) | ecosystem: Environmental > Aquatic > Marine > Oceanic | place: Arctic Ocean...
TTCAATGGCTAAATTGTCCTTCTGCAACTCAGCTTCCAATAATTCGGCCGGAATCGTGTAGGGCGTTATAAGTATTAACATCGCGAATTCTGGACTATCAAGATAATGTAACGTTTCACTTCTCATCCGACGGTGCTCTTTTAAACGATGATTATCCAAAATCTTAGCTTCTATAAAGCTCTCGTTGAGTGATGGTTGTGAATTTAATTGGGTGGTCTCTAGTTGAGGATCAAGTGGGTCTCGTGGCTTACGTAGTACCAGGTCAGTATGAACATGTAGGTATCTAGAAAGCGACACGGTGATCTTACCTTCAACTTCATATAGCCCGGTAATCTTTGGCTCAAGAACTAATTCAGTTTCATTTATAAGATTAATGTGATCTAGGTCATTTTGCTCACTGTCTACTGAAGTTAGAGTTATTGGAACGTCAGTAGTATCTACGTGGTCTAAATCGTTTTGTTCACTATCCATTGAACTGAGAGTTACATAATTCTTAACAGCCTGACTAGTTTTCAATAGTTCAACTTTGTCATCAATAGAAACAAATTCAGTGCCGAAAAGACGACCAGCCTTAATCCATACGGGTAAAGCTTGTGACTGATCTAGTCCAGGTTGACGCCATGCAAAGTGCTTTAACACTTCATAACGAGAAGATCTTTTTATTTTTTTCGCCATATCAGCCAGTTTCAAAATGACTTCAGGCACAACTTCATACTGCTTTTTTATAGCTGAATTGATACTGGATGAGTGAGACAGATCAAGTATATTTTCGTCTTTTGCCGGGGTACTGATGGGTAGGGTATATTCTTTTGAGCTAGGTACTTTGGTGTTTTTATAAAGAATAACCTCAACTTCATAATGAGGTAGGGTGCCATCACTGTCTTGCGCCAAAGCATTATTGGGCAAAAATGTTCCTGCTAAGGACGGCATGAGGGTGGTTAAGAGTATCAGTTGCTGTAATTTCATAAATGGCTATGACATAAATTGCTGAAGCAAAGCTTCAGTTTGCTTAAAACGCACTTCAAGTTCATCACTTTGACAAGCGATGCGCAAGGTTTGTTTACCATCAAAGCGATATTCTGCTGGTTTTGTTTGAATTAGTTTAATGATAGCCATGGGATCAATATTGGGGTTTTTATTAAATATAATTTTTCCACTTTGTTCACCAATATCGATTTTTTCTATGCCAAGTGCCAGTGTTTGCAGCTTGATCTGCGTGACCCTAAACAAATGCTTGAGTGGATCTGGCATGAGGCCAAAACGATCGATAAACTCTACTTGTAACTCTCTCAGCGCGTGCGGGCTAGTGGCTGAAGCAATGCGCTTATACTCAATTAAACGGTGATGAATATCAGGTATGTAACTTTCAGGTATGAGGGCAGGGATGTGGAAATCGACCTCTGAAGCACGCATTAACGGTGATTCAAAATCAATTGACTGATTTGATTTTAGTGACTTCACTGCCCGTTCGAGCAGTTCGGCATACAGCGTAAAACCAATTTCCGTAATTTGACCACTCTGGCCTTCGCCCAGTAATTCACCTGCACCACGTATTTCTAAATCGTGTGTTGCCAGTGTGAAGCCAACTCCCAGCTCTTCTAAGGATTCGATGGCCTGCAGGCGTTTTCGTGCATCAGGTGTCATTGCTTTTTCTGGTGGCACCATCAAGTAAGCATAAGCACGATGATGCGATCTCCCTACACGACCTCGAATTTGATGCAGTTGTGCCAGGCCCAGTTTGTCTGCACGATTAATGAAAATCGTGTTCGCGGTTGGTACGTCGATACCACTTTCAATGATCGTCGTGCAGACTAATAAATTACAACGATGATGATAAAAATCGAGCATAGCATGTTCTAGTTCCTTTTCTTTCATTTGACCATGAACAATACCCACTCTCGCATCGGGTATTAACTCCTGAAGTTCACTGGCGACTTTTTCAATTGATTTGACTTCGTTGTGTAGAAAGTAGATTTGACCGCCCCGCTTTAACTCGCGCTGACAACCTTCCATGATAGTCTCGTCATTCCATTGGGATACAAAGGTTTTGATGGCGTGTCTTTGAATTGGTGGTGTTGCAATAATGGACAAGTCGCGCATACCAGATAAAGACATGTTGAGCGTCCGAGGGATTGGTGTGGCGGTCATTGTTAGTAAATCGACCTGTGCCCGCAAGGCTTTGAGCTTTTCTTTATGACGAACACCAAATCGATGTTCTTCATCGATAATGACGAGGCCAAGGTCATCGTATTGAATCGTATCGGACAATAACTTGTGGGTACCGATTAAAATGTCGACTTTTCCATTGGCAACCTGCTGCAGGGTCTCACCAAGTAACTTCTTACTGGTAAATCTGGTCAGGCTAGCGATCTGTATTGGCCAGTCAGCAAACCGATCGAGAAAGTTTTGATAATGTTGTTGGGCCAATAAAGTCGTCGGCACTAGCACAGCCACTTGTTTACCAGAACAGGCTGCGATAAAAGCTGCACGCATACTAACCTCAGTCTTCCCGAAACCGACGTCACCACATACAATTCGGTCCATGGGTCTTGCAGATTGCATATCTTCCATGACGGCTAAAATGGCATTTTCTTGGTCTGGTGTTTCTTCAAAGGGAAAATCACTGGCAAACTTTTGATACTCATCGAGTATTAGTTTATGACTAAAGCCTTGCAGTGCCTCCCGTCGGGCTTGAATTTCGAGTAGTTCTACCGCCACGTCGTAAATTTTTTCCTGTGCTTTCTTCTTAGTTTTTTGCCAATGGTCAGTGCCAAGCCGATGGAGTGGCGCACTGTCGTCACTGGCGCCTGCATATCGGCTTATTAAATGAAGTGAAGAAACGGGTACATAAAGCTTGTCTTCATTGGCATACTCAATACATAAAAATTCGGTAACCAAACCCGATAGTGTGAGGGTCTTTAATCCGCGATAACGACCGACACCGTGGTCTTCATGCACTACAGCAGCACCTTCATAGACATCGGCTAGACTTTGAATTGCATTCTCAGCATCACGTGTTTTTTTGTATTTCCGACGACGTTGCTGTTTGGCACGTTCACCAAATAGTTGATGTTCGGCAATCACTGCTAATTTTGATTGAGTCAGCGTTAGCCCGCTTTGCAACGGTGAAGTGGTTAAGAAATAACGGCTGGTTTCATTCGATAAGAAGTCACTCCAGTCGCTTACAAGAGTCGGGCGAATACCGTATTGCTGAAGTATTTCATAGAGAAATTCTCTTCGACCGGCAGACTCCGCACTGAATAGTATTTTGTCAAAAGTTTTTCGGTTAATAAAACTCTGAAGTTCAGCATCTGGCTTTTCTGCTTGATATTGTAAAGTTAACTGGGGGATTGCCTGTGTATCACAATTAATCATTTGAACAGTTTCATCACTATGCTTAAAAAGGCTATAGTAAATACAAGGAAAGGCATTCAGAGCTGATTCAACGGCTTCTGTGTCAAGAAAAATTTCTTCTGGCCTTAATAGCGGGCGTTCCAAATTGTGGCGACGCATTTCGTATCGTTCATCAACTTGTCCACGGAAAGTTTTACAAGCATCAAAAGCTGATTGGTCGATTAAAAACTGAGCGTTCTCTGGCAGATAATCAAACAGACTAAATAATTGATCAAAAAATAAGGGCAGGTAATACTCGACTCCGGGTGACGACGAACCTTGAGATACATCGACATAAACAGGACAGTTATTAGGATTAATATCAAATTTTTCGCGGAAATTTTCGCGGAAGGTTTTGATACCTGCTGCATCGAGAGGGAACTCTTGGGCAGGCAACAAATTAACCTCTGTTAATTTCTCGAGTGAACGTTGGTCTTCAATATCAAAACTGCGGATGGACTCAATGTCGTCATCAAAGAATTCAATCCGAAAGGGTGTTCGACTGCCCATTGGAAATAAATCAAGTATAGCGCCTCGAGATGCAAACTCGCCGTGTTCTTCGACACGAGAAACAGAACGATAACCAAATTGAATTAAATTTTCTCGCAATTGAATTGGATCACGAGTCTCGCCAATTTTCAGGCAGAGAGAGCGTTGTTGGATAAAGTCTAATGGCGCGACTTTTTGCAGTAGCGTGCTAATTGGCAGTGTCAGAATGCCCTGTTTTGCTTGGGGAATACTAGCCAGGCATTTAATTCGTTCTGAGATAATATCCTGATGTGGTGAAAATTGATCGTAAGGCAGCGTCTCTAGATCAGGGAAACGGAAGATCTCATGCTTTTGATGGGAGAAAAAAAGTATCTCCTGTTCAACCTGATCTGCATCAGCCATGTCATTGCAAACTATGATCGACAGCCCTTTATGTTCAGCTATTTGTTCAGCTAAAAATAAACTGCGACTACTACCATACAACTGCCCGACATGAAGCGGATTGTTTTGAGAAGGGACTGGAACCGATAGGATTGGTTTAGACATTAAATCGATGCAAATTGAATGAGTCGCGATTGTACATACTAGTCTGAAAAAGAAAAGTTAATCGCTTGGTATTAGTCTTCACCCCAGATTATATCGCCACATTCATTCAACTGATAACCACCCAACTGAATTGAAATAGCTTGCCCACGGTCAGATTTAATATGCGTGATTAAATTTTGAAACAAGTGACGGAACCAAATATTTCTTGGCACGACAAAATCGAAAGCTTCCCAACCAAGACTAATAAAATCTAGTCCAAACTCTGTTGCGATAGCGCGGGTGCCAGAGGCAATATCGGCAGTCTGTAATGCAACATTTGAAGCTGCTTCACGCTCGGAACGAGCCGTTGCACTGATATTTAGGCCATCATAATTAAGTCCATGCTGACTTAAAATTTCCATCAAAAAACGCTGACCCCCCGAGCCTGTCTGTCGTACTGACCAGCGATATTTTTGATCAAATAGGCCAGGTATGTTTGGTTTGATAACATTTGAATTAGTTCGATACATCAATCCCTGCTCGCGCTTAAAAGCACGGATCAAAATCCAGCTATGATGCTTTTGATATTGTTGGAGTAAAGAGGGGTGTCGCCGGATACTTTCTTGCTCTGGTCCCCAGTGAATGCAACTAACATCAACCTTATTTGAGTTGAGTAAATCAAGACCTTGTCGCGTGCTGCTGGGAGAATAGGTGATTAATGCTTTGTTGCCCAGTGCTTCCATCATTGCTAACACCACTCTGTAGATTAGTGGGTCATCCCCACCGGCAATGATGAGACGGTCATGTAGTAATCCATTATGAGTCGAGTCTAGCATCCATTTGTCGATCAGCTCTTTTGGGAACATCCACTTCCCTGTAATTTTGGTTGCAGGAATATGGCCCTCACCAATTAAAGCATATATTTTTTTCTCATTAAGATGCAGATAATTGGATACCTGCTTTACGCTCATGAAAACATCTGAGTAGTGAATTAATTGTTTACTCATTTTTAATGCCTTAGTTTTTCGGTCTAACAGTTGCGCTATTGATAGTGCAGCCTACGAGCTAACTTATTGTTTAAATGATGCGATGTCTAGCTCTAACAAAATTAGCCTAGGCTCAATTTATAGGTTGTGGTAAGCAATAAATGTACCGTTTAAATGAAAACTAAATAGTATTGATGAATTTAATCAACAATATCATCGATCAATAGGACAATTGAGCGAATTATAAACAGTCGTGTCGACTGGAGTGGGTTGTTACTAGATTCAAATACACATAGAAAAGCTCGTTATAGTGGTACATTTTGTCTTATCATAATTTTTCTTATGGTACATAGTGGGTAAAAAAATTCATTTTCAATTCGATTTACGAACAAAATAGTTCGTTTTTGCAGTTATTAATAGTGGTACAAAATTTGCTTGCTAATAGTTATTCTTTAAAAGCATTTTTTGAAGCTGACTTGAGATCAAATATGGAAAGTATCGAGCTGAAAGATTTTAATGACGCGCTGCCCAACAAAATGCCAATTGCAGTCATCATGGAAAAAATACCGTCTGACAACCCCTGGATTGACTTCACTTATAAGGCGATTGGCGTTGTCAGCTCTAAAGGACCTGCTAATAACGGAATTCAATTGATACACGAAGACAATGGTGTTGAGCGTTACTTGATAAATGGGCTTGGATTACAGCTGCATATTGACGAATGCGAGGGTTATTACCATAACTTAATGTCTCCTCAACCCGGCATCTACATTGTTGCAGGTGAAGTCGATGATCCCAATGACATGCCTATGCCTTATTTGGTGAGTCTGAGTTTTGACGAGGTTCATGCCTACTTAGAAGGTGATGAAATTGTCTATGCTGTAGAGATACCACCTGAGCTCTATCAATGGAGTGAGGCTTTTATCTTGCAGCATTACGTTGCCATTAAAAAAACCAAGCGCAAACTTAAGGACTGGAAAGGTGAAGCAAAAGGTCAAGTCGTTGAAACAAAAAAACCACCGATTCAGCATTAATGAAAACGGTTGATAATGAAAGCAGACTATCGCGATGGTCGAGACGGAAACAACAATCAAAGGCTGAAACGAAGGAAGAGGATCAGGCTTTAGATTTTCAGTTCAGTAGTAATTCTGAACAACTGTCTGAACCTATCGCTTCTCCCACAGCTATTAAGGCAGTGGGTGAGGAGCAAGCGGCACCAGAAACACCGGTGCTCACTGATTCAGATATGCCAGCCATTGAAACGCTTAATTCAGAATCTGATTTTAGTATGTTTATGTCGTCTGGCGTGACAGATAAATTGCGTAATCTCGCACTAAAACAACTTTTTAAAGCGCCTCATTTTAATATACGTGACGGTCTAGATGAATATGACGAAGACTATACCTTTTTTGAGAAGTTAGGCGACATTGTTACCTGTGACATGAAGCATCAAATTGAAGTAGAGGCATTAAAGAAAGAAGCGGCTAAGTTAGAATCGGATAAGCACGTCACTGTAAATTCTGTTGATGTAGATTTAGATGAGTCGATAGAAAATGACTTAGCTGGACAAGATCTAGAAGAGGATCTAGAAGAGGATCTAGAAGAGGATCTAGAAGAGGATCTAGAAGAGGATCTAGAAGAGGATCTAGAAGAGGATCTAGAAGAGGATCTAGAAGAGGATCTATCTACAGACAAGCCGGGAGGCAATAGTTCTGATGGTATTCAAAAAGAAAGCAAAATCAAAACTAAAGATGTCTCATCAAGCCCTGAAAATTTAGCTCCAACACTAACAAAAATTGAAATATTAGACGGTTCAATAATAACCAATGGCGAATCACCATGACTCTGAGTAATAATCCCGAAGCCAGAATTCAAGCGCTCCTCAAGCGTGATGAATTTGTGCCCGTACCAACCAGCTTAATTAGCTATCAATCAAGTGGCCATATCATCCTGATTGGCGATACTGCTGATTTAGCATTAGCTCGTACCATGACTTTAGATTTACCGATATCTCCTATTTTAGTATCAAATGTATCCAGCCAGCCAGTGCCAATTAATACAATATGTTTGGCAGGGAGGACACTTGAAATTGAAGGTTATCTTGGGAACTTCCGGGTGACGCTGACTAACAGCGACAAAACGACTGAAGTCATTTCTGCAGACCTTATACTAGATTTAAATACTCATGCCTTGTTAGGTCTTGAGATTCTGCCGCCAGGTTATTTACATCGGAATATTCAACAAATTGGCATTGGCGCACTTGCTCAAGAATTGAGTGAAATGACAGGCACGTTCGAAAAGCCAAAATACTTTCATTACGATTCTAATATTTGTGCACATGGCGTTAATGGCGTTCAATTTTGTACTCAATGCATTGATGCTTGTCCTGCAGATGCGATTATAAGCTTAGGTGAGAAGATAGAAGTAAACCCTTTTCTATGTCAAGGGGGTGGCGTTTGTGCAACAGCTTGCCCATCGGGCGCTATTCGCTATGTTTATCCTAGTCTGGCGGATAGTGGGAATCAGATTAGAATAATGTTGCAGTCTTATAGAGAGCTGGGCGGGGAGCAGCCAATCGTGGTTTTTTACAGTGGTGATGACTCGGGGCTTATTGAGCAAAATATTCTTTCATCGCATGTTGAAATGCTGCCAATCAAAGTAGAAGAGCTTGCCAGTGTTGGCATGGATTTATGTTTATCAGCCCTAGTTTACGGTGCATCTCAGGTTGTTCTGTTGGCAGATACCAACGCACCTAAAAGTGCTTTGCAAGTTTTAGAGCGCCAGCTTGATTGGGCTAAAGTCATGCTTGAGGGGCTTGAAATTAATGCTGATCGTATTTCTTTTATTAGGCAGGTTGCCGATAGCAATGATTCCTTATCATTAACTCCTCAAGCAATTGGTTCATGGCAAATTGAACCAGCGATCTACACCATGCCGGATAAGAAGCGTCATGCCATTTATCAGGCGATAGACCACTTATATAAGCAATCTAAAAAGCTCCAAGAGCAAATAGAGCTACCCGAAGGGGCTCCCTTTGGTACGGCTATTATTAATTCTGAAAGCTGTACACTTTGTTTGGCTTGCATTGGCGCTTGTCCAGGAAAAGCATTACAAGATGGTAGTAATCGTGAAGTGCCTGAAGTTTTCTTTATTGAAAGTAACTGTATTCAATGCAACGTCTGTACTTTGACGTGTCCTGAGCAAGCAATCGAAATTTCGCCCAGAATTATATTCGATCGTGAGAAACGAAATCGTCCCCGAGCACTTAATCAAGACATTCCGTTTGCGTGTATTAGTTGCGGTAAAGGATTTGCGCCAACATCTATTATTAGCAAAATGACTGAGAAGCTAAAAGACCATTATATGTTTCAAGGGCCTCGAGCATTAGATCGATTAAAGATGTGTGAAGACTGTCGTGTGGTTGATATTGTCCAAGATGACTCAGCTATGAGTGGCCGATTTGATACATTAAATTAGAGCTAGAGTTTAAAGCGATCCATTTTGGTGATTTTTAGTTATTAATTTCCCATTATAACTGGAACGTTAATTGCTTATACATACGTAATGAGAAATATAATATGACAATACAAGCCAAGTCATCCGCTAAAATTCCGCATTTTTTAGCAGATGTAGGGGAAATTAATAGCACACTAGAAACAGTCAGCAGTACTGATTTAGAATTTGATGATAATCAATTCGTGCCTGAAAATAGTCAATTAGTATTAGAGCAACAATATCGTTCCTCTTCCTACAGTCTTCTTGGGGCTCTTTTACGTTCTGCACCTAATCAAAATTTGTTGGATATATTGTCGGAACTCGTTTCAGAAGGTGATAGCAGAGAAGATGATGCTCTTTTGCTGTCTATGTCCACTTTAAGTATGTCATCAAAATTAATTTCTCCTGAATCAATTGAAGATGAATATCATCAGCTGTTTATTGGCTTGGGCAAAGGTGAGGTTGTTCCTTATGGGTCATGGTATTTAACTGGGTTTTTAATGGAAAAGCCTTTGAGTGATTTACGTCACGACCTTTCAATACTTGGTTTTGAACGAAATGAAAACGTTTGTGAGCCAGAAGATCATGCGGCTGCTTTATGTGAAGTGTTTTCGCTTCTGATTAGTGAGGGTAACACCCTCGATCAACAATATCAGTTCTATAAAACCCATATGGAACCTTGGATTGGTCTTTTTTTAAATGATTTAATTGAGGCTAAGTCAGCCGTTTATTATAAATCAGTTGGGCGCTTTGGTAGTGCTTTTATAGCATTTGAAAGTGAATATTTTTCAATGCAAACGTAGTTTTAACCATAATAATAAAGTAGTTAATTTTAGAAGCTAAATATTCCATTAATATATTATGAAAAAGAGGAGAAGTTAATGAAACAGATAACTGAGAAGAATGAGCAGGGATTGTCAGACAAAGACAGAAGAGCTTTTGTAACTAAGACAACTGTCATTGGTGCGAGCATAGCAGGAGCAGTAGTTTTACCAGGTGTTGCTGTTGCCAGTGCAAATGAACTGAAAGTGGAATCAAAGAAGCAGCAAAAAGGCTACCAGTTGACGGATCATGTTGCTGATTATTATCAATCGGCTTCTAATTAAGTGGGGGTGTTATGAGTAAATTAACCAGAAAAACGAGCCAAGTGGTGGCAGCACCTGGCAATCTTCGGGCCAATAATATTTGTCAACCGATTGATAAGTCTTCATCTGTTGCGAACGCCGTTAGTAGAAGAAGCTTTTTAAAACGATCAGGCCTAATGGCCGGTGGTGCTGCACTAGCATCAAGTGTTAGTCCAGTGATGATGAAAAAAGCTCAGGCTAGTAATTCTTCTCTAGGTGATATTAAGGAAGTAAAAACAGTTTGTACTCACTGCTCTGTAGGTTGTGGCATTATTGCTGAAGTCCAAAATGGTGTTTGGACTGGGCAAGAGCCTGCTTTTGATCATCCGTTCAATAAAGGCGCTCATTGCGCCAAGGGTGCTGCGATTCGTGAGCATGGGCATGGTGAAAAACGTCTGAAATACCCGACTAAGCTAGTTGATGGTAAATGGAAAAAAGTATCTTGGGATGAAGCCATTAGTGATATCGGTGACCAGTTACTTGACATTAGAGAAAAGAACAGCCCTGATTCAGTTTATTGGTTAGGTAGTGCTAAGCATAGTAATGAGCAAGCTTACCTATTTCGTAAAATGGCCGCTATGTGGGGAACTAACAACGTAGACCATCAGGCCAGAATATGTCACTCAACCACGGTTGCAGGTGTAGCAAACACTTGGGGCTATGGTGCGATGACCAATTCTTATAACGATATGCACAACTCGAAAGCTATCTTAATGATTGGCTCTAATCCGGCTGAGGCTCATCCCGTTGCCTTGCAGCATATTTTTAAAGCTAAAGAAGAAAATAATGCTCCGATTATTGTAATAGATCCGCGTTTTACTCGAACAGCAGCCCACGCTGACCATTTCTTACAAATTCGACCCGGTACTGACGTCCCGGTCATCTGGGGTATGTTGTGGCATATTTTCCAAAATGGTTGGGAGGATAAAGAATTTATTCGTCAACGCGTTTATGGTGTCGAAGAAATTCGCCAAGAAGTAGCAAAATGGACACCTGACGAAGTCGAACGTGTTACGGGCGTTTCTGAATCACGTGTTTATGGTGCAGCCAAAGCAATGGCTGATAATCGTCCAAGCACCTTCGTTTGGTGTATGGGTGGCACTCAACACACCATTGGTAATAACAATACACGCGCTTATTGTGTTTTCCAGTTAGTTCTTGGCAACATGGGCGTACCCGGTGGTGGAACCAATATTTTCCGTGGCCATGACAACGTTCAAGGTGCGACTGATCTAGGTGTTCTATCGAACACACTGCCTGGTTATTACGGCTTAAAGCCGGGTTCATGGAAGCATTGGGCTAAAGTATGGGACTTGGATTATGAATGGGTGAAGAGCCGCTTTGACAAGGGTAGCTACGAGCAAAGCAAAGGTAAAGATGCCCATGTTATGAACACCAAAGGCATTCCAGTTTCACGTTGGATTGATGGTGTTTTAGAAGACAAAGAGAATATTGCTCAAAAAGACAACGTTAAGGCAATGATCTTTTGGGGCCATGCGCCTAACAGCCAAACCCGTGGCGCAGAAATGAAAAAAGCCATGGAAAAGCTCGACTTACTTGTCATTGTTGATCCTTACCCAACAGCGTCGGCCATTATGCATGACCGTAAAAATGGCGTGTATTTATTGCCAGCAGCGACACAAATGGAAACTTATGGTTCTGTAACTGCTTCTAATCGATCTTTTCAATGGCGTTCCAAGGTTATTGAGCCATTGTTTGAATCTTTACCTGACCATACCATTATGTATAAGTTGTCAAAAAAGCTTGGCTTTTCTGAAGAGCTTTTTAAACATATCGAAGTCAAAGGCGAAGAGCCTTATGTTGAAGATGTTTTACGTGAAATAAATAGCGGAATGTGGACTATTGGGTATACCGGGCAAAGCCCTGAAAGACTCAAAATGCACCAAGAAAATTGGGGCACTTTTGATTACACTTCCCTTAAAGCAGAGGGTGGGCCTGCCGATGGTGATTTCTACGGATTACCTTGGCCAGCTTGGGGAACACCTGAAATGAAGCACCCAGGTACTCCAAACCTTTACAATCCAGCGCTTTCTATTGCTGAAGGTGGTTTGACGTTCCGTGCTAGATTCGGTGTTGAGCGTAATGGCGATAATTTACTTGCAGAAGGTTCGTATAGTAAAGGATCCGAAATCAAAGATGGTTATCCTGAATTTAGTCACACTATGCTGAAAAAACTAGGCTGGTGGGACGATTTAACTGCTGATGAAAAAAAGCAGGCTGAAGGAAAGAATTGGAAGACTGACCTTTCTGGTGGTATTCAACGGGTTGCTATTAAACACGGTTGTGCACCATTTGGAAATGCAAAGGCCCGAGCCGTTGTATGGACCTTCCCTGATCCTGTTCCAATTCATCGTGAACCGCTTTATACCTCACGACGTGACTTGGTTGAGAAATATCCAACCTACGAAGATCGGAAGTCTTTCTGGCGTTTACCAACTCGATATAAGTCAATACAAGCCAAAGACTATTCAGGCGACTATCCTATTATCCTAACGTCTGGCCGATTGGTTGAATACGAAGGCGGTGGTGACGAGTCTCGTTCGAATCGTTGGTTAGCTGAATTACAGCAAGACATGTTTGTCGAGATGCACCCAAGAGATGCCAACAATGCAGGCGTAAAAGATGGCGACGATGTATGGCTTGAAGGAGCTGAGGGCTCGAGAGTCAAAGTCAAAGCTCTTGTTACAAGACGAGTCAGTTCTGGTGTTGCTTTTATGCCATTTCATTTCTCTGGTCATATGCAAGGTGTTGATATGACAGGAAATTTTCCTGAAGGTACAGCGCCCTATATAGCAGGTGAAGCAGCCAATACAGCCATGACCTACGGTTATGATTCGGTAACTCAAATGCAAGAAACCAAATGCAGCCTTTGCCGCATTACTAAAGTTTAGGAGAGGATTTTAAAATGGCTAGAATGAAATTCTATTGTGATGCAGAACGTTGTATTGAATGTAATGCTTGTGTTACTGCGTGTAAGAATGAACACGAAATACCTTGGGGTGTGAATCGTCGTCGAGTTGTGACGATAAAAGACGGTGAGCCAGGTGAAAGGTCATTGTCTGTTGCTTGTATGCATTGCTCAGATGCCCCTTGCGCAGCGGTTTGCCCTGTTGATTGTTTTTATACAACGAATGATGGTGTTGTATTACATGACAAAGATATTTGTATAGGCTGTGGTTATTGCTTCTATGCTTGTCCGTTTGGAGCACCGCAGTTTCCAGAAGCAGCAGCTTTTTCTTCACGCGGTAAAATGGACAAATGTACTTTTTGTGCTGGCGGTCCTGAAGAAGATCATAGTTCAGATGAATATAAAAAGTATGGTCGAAATCGTTTAGCAGAAGGCAAGTTGCCACTATGTGCTGAGATGTGTTCCACCAAAGCACTTCTTGCGGGTGATGCTAATATCCTGTCAGATATCTATAGAAAGCGAATTGTTAATCGAGGTGCTAGTGTTCTTAACTGGGGCGTTTCTTATGATAATTCAAAGTTAAGATCTTAGTCGCTGTCAGATAGAGATAGCTGATCATACTAGACCAATAAAGCAATGTTTTTTAATCGCTTTATTGGTTCTAGTTCTAATTGATCTGAATAGTGTTTGTTGCGCAACTAACTTCGTTATGCCTAATAAAGCAGCACATAAATGTTGTTAAGCCAGTAAGATAAAGTGGAAATATTTAATGACTAAACTACTCAAAACTATATTGTTCATCAGTTTTTTATTACTTCCTCAAATCGCACAGAGTAATATCTCAAGTAATCAATTTGATGAAAGTATTAGCATAGAGAACCCGGGTGCTGAATTATGGCGTAATGTCAGGCAACGTGACGGTATTTTTGAGGGAACCAGCCAAAGTCAGTCAACTGATGCTAATTTTTTAATTAATATTACTGGTGAGGCATGGCGTCAATACCGTATGCTAGATTTAATTCCAAAAGCAGGTATTGCATTGCTTGTTTCTTTAATCGGTGTTTTGTTATTTCGGGTAATTCGAGGTAATATTCTGCTGGAGGCTGGGCGTTCAGGGATTAAAATACTACGCTTTAGCACCAGTCAACGGGTGATCCATTGGGTTACCGCTATACTCTTTATAATATTGTCACTCACCGGCTTGTTATTATTATTCGGGCGAAGTTTTTTAATTCCGATGATGGGTGCCGAAGCTTTTAGTTATTTTGCAGTCGGGGCAAAATTTTTACATGATTACTTAGGCCCAGCATTTGCTGTGTCATTGGTATTATTATTTATATTTTTCATTAAAGGTAACATGCCTTCTCTGAAACAAGACCTTGCTTGGTTGGCCAAAGGTGGTGGAATGCTTGGGCGTCATGCCAGTGCTGACAGATACAATGCAGGCGAAAAGGGTTGGTTTTGGATAGCCGCTTTTGTTGGCGGTGCCATTGTTGTCAGTGGTTTTGTGTTGGATTTTCCGATATTTGGACAATCACGAGAAACTATGGAGTTGTTCCATGTAATTCATACTATTGCGGCAACCCTCATTGTAATTGCTTCCATTGGTCATATTTACATGGGCACCATCGCTATGGACGGTACTTTTGAAGTGATGAAAACAGGTTACTGTGATAGTAACTGGGCAAAAGAGCATCATGATTTATGGTATGAAAAGCAGCTAGCTGCTGGTAAAGTGCCTGCTCAAAAAACACCCACTAAATCATCCTAAAAGAGAAAAATTATGTCAGCTAATGAAATGAGTGATGAAGAACTTGACGCCCATTTTCGTGACTTGGTCGACCTGTTTATCGACCAAGGTAACGAGCTAGCTAAAAATAGCAATTCTGAGAATATTGGTCTCGCCTTACTACATGCCGCCTCTCGCTATAGTGCTTTTGTGGTTTCATCACATGCTGAGTCCCTCGCTCAGTATGAAAAAGATATTGTGGGCGCCAAGTCTTATTTTCAGGCAGAATATAGTAATATGTTGGACGAAAATTTCGAGGACTATAAACAGGTTTATGTGAATAAACCAGTTGATGCAAACGCTAGCTAATCTGGCTCAATTAATCGACAACCCTCAATAAGTGCATGGAAGCACTTTTAACATTTCTCCTTTGATTGTGTCTTGAACCATCGAGATCTTTATAAAAACTCGATCAGTCTTTGGTCATTACTGACTTGATAATCTATTATTGCTTCTTAAAATCTTATAGCGTTTCAATCTCTTCAAGTTGCTTAATTAGCATGTCTTCATCCTCCATTAAGATAGGTTCCTGAAGTAAAGTGATTGTAAATTCGCTGCCTTTATTTAGTTCAGAATTTACTTCTATATTCCCGCCATAACGGCGTACTAAGCCGTAACTGATTGACAGCCCTAAACCAGTGCCTTCACCTTGAGTTTTAGTGGTATAAAATGGATTAAATACCTTATCAGTACTACTAGCATCCATACCAGCACCATTATCTTTGACAGTAATCTTCACTCCTTTATCACCATAATCTTGGCTATATATCCTGATTAGGCCATTTTTATCTGGTAATGCCTGAATTGAATTAGTCATCAAATTGACGAGAACCTGTTGTAATTCTTGTGAATTTATTCGGATTAAAATTGAGGAATCCAAAGTAAGTTCTAAATCATAACTAATGTCTGACCGTAAATGTTGTATTAATTTAGATGTCTCTTTAATTAATTGGTTAACGTCTACTTCATTCATATAACCGGCATAAGCATCTGGTTTTGCGTATTGAAGTAAATTAGTGGTGATGTCTTTTATTCGATATATTTGTTCTATGATGAGGTCGACTTCATCCTGAACGGGTTCCAGCTGTGATCCCATCTCAGCCGTAATAACATCGATATTACCTAGAATAACAGCAGTGGGGTTATTGATTTCATGGGCTACGCCAGCGGTTAATTCACCTAGCGCGGCTAATTTTTCAGCTATAACAAGTTTCTGTCGGGTTTTTTTTAATATGGCAATCGTGCTGATTAACTCACTATTTTTTAATTTGAGCTCAGAAGTTCTTTCATCTACTTTTTGTTCTAGTTCTTTAGCCCAACTTTGAATTTGTAACTTACGCTTGCCTAATAAATCTAACATGACGTCAAACTCGTTTGCAAGTGAACCAATTTCGTCCTTTGAAGCTATTTTTCCTATTCTTAAATCCTTCCCTTTTCTAGTGGCGTATACAACTGAACTCATACGTTCAATCGGTTTAAATATCGACTTAGCTCCAATGACCGCGACCAAGCTTGTGAGGCCCATTAGAATTAGAAACAGTAAAACGAGGCCGATTAATGCATTGATTAAAGATTGCCTGAAAGGAGCCTCAAGGAATCCTGCGTATAGCATTCCCACTCGGTTGCCTTCGATATCAATAATGGGCTCATAAGATGAGATATACCAATCATTCACCACAAAAGCTCGATCGATCCACGTTTCACCCTGATCTAAAACGATGGTGCGGACTTCATCTGAAACACGAGTACCCAATGCGCGTTCTCCAGTTTTAACGGGAACATTGGTACTAATTCGAACATCATCAAGAAATACCGTGACAGTACCTATGCTACCTTCAATAAGGCTGCCAGGTCCGTAAACCAAGTCTCTTATGACATCAACAAAACCGAAGTTTGCATTCAGTAAAATACCTGCATCGAGAATCGCTAATACTTTCAGGTTAGTATCACGGATGGGGTAAAGGGCTCGAATCATCATCCCGCGATCCTCGGCAACTTTGTCTGTTGTTCTGGCTCGTGATGTTTCGATTAAAGGTAAATGAACCTGCTCTGCAAGTTGAAATCTCTTCAAATCATAAGTGGAAAATATTTCTACACCGACTGATGGCCTTCCAAATTGTGCGGCTTTAAGCGCTGATGATGCCCTTGAGGCATTAATATGAGTTGATTGGTTTAACGAATGAAGCGGTAGGCCTTTAATATCAATTAATTGTATATAGGAAAACGAGTGATCCTTTTTTAATTGGCTTATTTGTTTTTGTATGGCTTCAGAATTATTGTCAGCAAGTTCTGTTCTAAAAGTATAGGAATCTGCAGTTTTTCCTATTGCGTTTAAATAATCCCGTTGAATGCGTTTAAAGATGTCATGGGATACTGATAGGTCGGTATTTACTTTTATATAGAGTTGATCATAACTAAAGTTAGCTCCCCAGTAGATAGCAAGCATTAAAGCGATGGGCATGACCAATAAAATTGGAAACAAAACTAATACCAGTACTTTATAGCGAACTGTTTGTTGAACTCGGTTGATTATACGAGAGACGCCGAGCATAAAAACGACCTGTTGCGGTGGCTAGTTTTAGAGATTGATCCGTTGACTATAGGGCTGATTCTTTTGATCCCCAGAGAAAGACTTTTCTTTCTAAGGTTTTTCTTGATACGCCTAACTGTCTTGCTGCTGCCGACTTATTGCCACTGTGTACTTTGAGTACTTTCAAGATATGTTTCTTTTCAATGTCAGCTAAAAGAAAGCTAGTATTGTCATCACTTTCGATAGTGTGTGCATTTTGTTTAGCGCCGGTGATGCACTCACTCGGTGGTGTTCCAAGTAACAAACTTCTTTCGATCACATTTTTTAATTCTCGAACATTACCAGGCCAGTGATATTGACTTAATTTGACTAATTCAGATTCATCAATGTAGGGTGCCTTGGTGCCTAGATTAGCCGATATAGTCTGAATAAAGTGTTGAACCAACAAGTTTAAATCAGTGGATCGGCTTCTCAGCGGTGGAATTTGAAGGTTTAAAACATTCAGCCTAAAATAAAGATCCTCCCTAAACAAGCCGGCTTCAACCAGTTTACCCAGTTCTTTATTTGTGGCGGCAATGATGCGCACATTAACGGGTAATTCCTTATTTGAACCCACCGGTCTAATCGATTTCTCTTCGAGTACTCTTAATAAATGCGCTTGCATTGAGATTGGCATTTCCCCTATTTCATCCAAGAAAAGTGTGCCATCATTTGCATAGCTGAATAATCCTTCACGTCTTTGATGGGCACCGGTGAAGGCTCCCTTTGCGTGGCCAAATAACTCACTTTCTAGCAAATCAGCAGCAATGGCACCACAATTGACAGGGACAAAGCTACCGCTTCGTTCGCTTAAATCATGAATACTCTTAGCCGCCAGTTCTTTACCCGTGCCAGTTTCTCCTTCAATTAAAATGGTAGAGGGCGTAGGAGCAACATATTTGATCGTAGTAAATAGATTTTGCATTAACTGGCTGTCACCAACTATGTTGGAATTTTCGTAGATTTGATCGACTTGTCTACGGAGAACGAAGTTTTCTCTTCTAATTTCTTGACGTTCAATACAATTATTGATCGCAGCTAAGATCTGATCCATTCGAAAAGGCTTTATGATAAAGTCAGCTGCACCAGCTCGAAGAGCCTCGATTGCTACATTAAGATGTGCATGCGCGGTAATAAATATAACGCTAGCATTGGTTCCAGAGTCGCGCAGTTGCTGAACCCATTCGACACCGGATTTGCCCGGTAGTTTAATGTCAGCAATAATTAAATCAAAGTGGCAACGTTGTTCTAGCTTATCTGCTTCCTCAATATTCTCTGCTGACTCGACTAGTCCTACATATCGTGATAAGCCTTTTATTAAGAAATTTCTGATACCGTGCTCATCATCAACCACCAGAATAGATCTGTTTTTCAGCGACTTACTTCCTGAAACTTTATTCTTATCTATTCCGATATTATTAATTACAACCTGACTCACTTCGGTTTCCTAAAAGTAGATATAATATTTTTAAATTATTCTGGATAACTATACTGCAATAATAAAATGGAAAGAAAATATTTAAATTCCCAACAAAGGTTATTTAACGGGTGCTATTGTTGTCAGGCCTAAACTTTCCCAACTTTGCATGCCACCCCGATACCACTTTACTTTATCAGCAGGATATCCATATTTAAGTAGCTTTAAGATGCTATTAGAGGCTTCTCCACACCAAATACCACTACAAAATAGAACCAGTGTTCGTGCCTTGCTAAAGTCCCATAGGCCCCTCAGGTTCTTAGCGTTGAATTTTTCTTGTAATATTTCACCTATCATTATGGAGTCAGAATCTTGCTTCCAGTCGAGGGTTGTCCAAGGAATGTTAATAGAGCCTGGAATTGTTCCCTTCGCTACCCAATCGGCTAATCGCGTATCGATAATCAGAATTGAATCGTCCCCATCACGACGTTGTTGCAAATAATCAAGGACCTCAAGCTCCGCAATGGTATTAACTCCAACAGCCAAGTTGGCAGGTTGAATACAAAACGGTGGACATTTACGTGATGTCTTCACATAAGCTGGGTTTATGGTGTTGTCCAGTGCTTGATTACGCTTAATAATGACTTGGGTGTTGCCATGTTGAACAGTGACTGATTCAATTTTGGCGGTAATATTGACAGTAGCAGCCTGTGTCATAGTACCCATAAAAGAAAACATGAAGATAAATAATCCCTTATAAATACTGGAATTGTGAGTCATGGTTTTTTTCCTCAAGTGGTATCTAATGGGTAGTAAATTTGAAAAGATAGGGCTTTGGCGATTGCTTATTACTGATTAGGCAGTATAAGCGTTTTAAGGTCGATTGAGTGTAAAACAGTACGATGTTCAAAATAAACACGAAATGAACCATAAGACCATTCCATAATAGGAGGTTCACCGATAGGTTCAAAGCGTTGTTTGGGTTCACCAAATTTTTTTAACACGTCTTCCATGCTAATACCGCGTTTGGGTATAATCTGACGACTTCCTTCACTGTGGCCCGGTATTGTAATCACGGTCGCATTGACCGAGGGTAAAAAGAACATGCCTGCAAGTGTTAGTGCGATGAGTCCAATCTGCATCTTTAATCTCTTTAAAAGTCTGCCGCTAAAAGTTTAGTTTAATGATCATACACTTAATCCTGTCAGATAAGGTTTCCAAATGGTTATTTGAATACCTTCTTAAAATTTAACTATAACATGTCTCAACGGATAGGAAATAGAGGCAAAAGATCTGTCTAGTTAAACAATACATTAGTTATACAGGGACTAGTGGAGACTAGTCAGGTTTCATGGTTTAATCCGCATCATGAATCTACCCTTAGAGCTCTTTATAGGTCTTCGCTATACTCGGGCGAAACGCCGAAACCATTTTATTTCTTTCATTTCATTAATTTCAATGTTGGGCATCGCTTTGGGTGTCATGGCGTTAATTGTTGTTTTGTCGGTGATGAATGGTTTTGAAAAAGAATTACGCGGAAGAATCCTAGGCATGGTTTCCCATGTTACTGTTTCTAGTTTGGATGAAAGCCTTAAAGATTGGCGCGTCTTGAGTGATGAAGTTCGTGAAAATGATCAAGTTGTTGGCAGTGCGCCTTACGTTGAGGCTGAAGCCATGTTGTCAAATTTGTCATCGGTAAGTGGCGCAATTATAAGGGGCGTAGAACCTGAATTCGAAAGCCAAGTATCAGAAATCCATGAACATATGACTTTTGGTAAACTCAATGATTTGGTTGCAGGTGACTATGGTATTGTACTTGGTACGGGTCTTGCCAACTCGCTCAATGTTGTACCGGGTGATCGTGTTACCATGATTACACCACAGGCCTCTGCTTCACCAGTCGGTTTGTTGCCGCGATTACGTCGATTTAAAGTAGTGGGTCTATTTGAAATCGGAGTGTATGAGTATGATCGCAGTAGCGCCATTATTCATACGCAAGACGCAAGTCGGTTATTCCGGTTGGATGGTGGCGTCACAGGCCTGCGCTTAAAGTTGCAAGATATGGACGCAGCACCTCAGGTACGGAATCAAATAAAAAAACAAGTAGGCTTTGATTACTGGGTGTCGGACTGGACTTTACGGCATAGCAATTACTTTAAAGCTGTCAAAACAGAGAAAACGGTGATGTTTATCATTCTTTCTCTGATTGTTGCGGTTGCAGCGTTTAATATTGTATCGACTTTGGTTATGGTGGTGGCTGACAAGCAAGCGGATATTGCAATATTGCGAACCATTGGTATGTCACCCACATCTATTATGTGGATATTCATGGTTCAAGGCACAATTATTGGTGTTGTTGGTACCTTATTAGGGTTGGGTAGCGGAGTATTCATTGCTTCTTATATCGATGTTATTATTCCTTCCCTTGAGCAATTTTTCCAAACTCAGTTTCTACCGACAGGGGTTTATCCTATTACTGAATTACCCTCTGATATGCAACAATCTGACGTTATTAAAATTTCGGTTTTATCTTTTCTAATTTCAGTTTTAGCGACTTTATATCCAGCTTTAAGAGCAGCAAAAACAAAACCAGCTGAGGCCTTAAGCTATGAGTAATGAGGCTTTGTTTAATAACGCTGTTATGGATGATTTAAACATAATGACCGTAAACTCTGTTATTGCGGCCAAGAACCTGAAGAAGACATTTGTTCAGGGTAAGTTTTCAGTGCCGGTTTTAAAAGGTATCAGTTTTAACGTTAGTGCCGGTCAAAGCCACGCTATTATCGGTTCATCCGGTGCTGGCAAGAGCACATTAATGCATTTGCTTGGGGGACTTGATACAGTCAGTGAAGGCGAGGTTAAAGTTATGGGGCAATCGATTGCTGGCCTATCGGAGAAAAAGCTAGGGCAATTACGGAACAAGCACCTCGGATTTATCTACCAATTTCATCATTTATTACCTGAATTTAGCGCGCTTGAAAATATTGCCATGCCCTTACTTATTGGTGGTTTAAACAAAAAAAAGGCACATGCCTTGGCAACTGATTGGTTGAGCCAGGTTGGATTAGATCACCGTGGTGATCATAAACCAGGCGAGCTTTCGGGAGGGGAGCGCCAAAGAGTCGCATTGGCAAGGGCTTTGGTGGGAAGCCCAGATTGCCTTTTAGCTGATGAGCCAACAGGCAATCTTGATTCAACCACGGCGAAACAAATGTTAGATTTAATGCTCGATTTAAATCAAGGATTGAATACGGCTTTGGTCGTTGTGACTCATGACATGAATATTGCTAATAAAATGCAAAACCAATGGCACATGAATGATGGCTTGCTTCAACGTGTAAACGAATAAAGTCAATGTCAATTATCTACTATATTTAATCGTGGATTATTTAACAATCAAACTGTAGACAGAGGCACAAGGATTTTTAAGCTAGTATTACTCAAAATAAAATGGTGAAAAATCTAACTTAAGAGGTACTTTTTTGAGTTTTACGAATTTTACGATTTTTAATGTGCGTTAAAATATGAAGACGCCAAAGCACCCTTATCAGTATAAATGATAAAGCCGAAGTGACAAAACCAACTACTAAGCAGCCCAGTAAGAAAGGTTGCCAAATTTCGAGTAACCCCGTTAACAGCCAAGTGAACGATAATTCAAACGCAAAGACCTCAATATTAGAATTGAGTATCTGCGCGCCAACCAAATAACAAAAGTAGAACATAGGTGGCATGGTAATTGGATTGCTAATCCAGACCATGGGCACAGCAACTAAAATATTACTTCTAAGCAATATTGACGCAATAGCCGCCAGTAACATTTGAAATGGAATTGGGACAAACGCACAAAAAACACCAACAGCAACGCCGCTTGAGCAAGACTTGCGATTTATATGCCATAAACCTGACTCTTGTAATCTCGGACCTAGCAATTTAATCCATCGATTTTTAACGATTATATCAGGATGAGGCAAGTATTTTTTGAATAGGTATTTTGACATCTTGTTTGTATTATCTGTGTAAATCGCCTAGTGTGTAAAGGGTTAACAATAGCTAATTGGAATTAGCTATTGGTGCTGCCACGGATGACATGATTACCAACGCTTTAGCGCTAATTTCAGGTTTATTATTCGCCTTTTTTAATAGTGAATTAAACGACCCCTATTGGGCTTCATATTTGCCAATAAGTTTGGCATTTGCTTTTTTAGTTCCTAAGTATCGACTCATTTTAATAATCCTTTCTGCTTACCTCTGGGCTGGATTTTTTTTCCAACTCGCCGTCAATCTAAAGCTAAATAATAGTTTTGATAATCAAGTGGTGATGATGTCTGGCACTGTTATTGATATTCCTGATATTAAGCCGCATTCTATTCGATTTATGTTCAAACCCGACTATATCGAAGGCTATAATCAAAGACTACCAAATAAAATCAGATTGAGCTGGTATCGCAGTGACCAATTACCCGAAGCGGGTGAGCGTTGGCAGTTAAGGGCCAAACTCAGAAGGCCTAGTGGATTCCAAAACCCCGCGGGGTTCGATTACGAGCGATGGCTCTTAGTAAAGGGTATTGGTGCCACGGGTTATATTAAAAAATCAACTAACAATAAACTACTAGACTCAACACCTTGGTGGAATATTAACCTGTTAAGGTCTGCAGTGGCACAATCAATTGACCATAAGTGTAACCCTTGCGATAACCAAGGACTAATTAAAGCGCTCACGATTGGCTATCGTGGAGACATCCAATTACATCAAAAGCAAATCCTCAAAGATTCTGGTACTGCTCATTTATTGGCCATATCAGGCTTACATATAGGCTTGATATCTGGTTTATTCTATTGGCTGGGTCGTTGGTTGTGGCGGATTTATTTTTTTCATTATCGCTATAATCGCCTCGAGTTTTCTGCTGCCTTGTCATTTGTTGCAGGGCTGACTTATGCCGCATTGGCTGGTTTTAGCATTCCGACCGTTCGTGCACTTGTTATGCTTGGGGTGATTTTCTTTGCCTTTAAATTTCGACTGCCAAATAACCTGCTCAATTCGATCGCCACGACGGTCGTTTTAATTCTCATATTAGATCCATTGGCAATTGGATCGCCTTCGTTATGGTTAAGTGTCGGTGCATTATTGATTATATCTTTTGCCCAATACATTTTGGGTAATGAGTCACTCGATAGTCAACGAAGTAAACCAATAGGCTGGCTTCGAAAACTTTTATTAATACAGGGTATTTTTACACTTGTGTTTATTCCAATGGGTATTGTGCTCTTTGGGCAAGTTAATATTGCGGGATATCTAGCTAATGTGGTTGCAATACCTGTCGTCAGTTTTATGTTACTGCCTTTGGCATTAATAGCCAGTTTCTGTGCCTCGATTAATTTGCCCTTCAGTGATTGGTTATTAATTACCTGTGATCGAGGCATGACACTTTTGTTGAACTATCTAGAGTGGTTGCTTGAATCTGGTTTTGAAGCATTTAGCACTGGCTATATTCCAATGCCATTACTCATATTGTCTTTATTAGGGCTTGGTCTATTCATGATTCCTCGTGCTGTTTCGAGTAAAAAAATCGCTTTGATAGTAATACTACTGCCAGTGATTTGGCGCCCAGAAAGACTTGAATACGGTGGTTATGAAATGATCGTACTTGACGTCGGGATGGGCACCTCTGTTATTGTTAAAACACAGTATCACAGTATGGTTTACGACTTTGGGCCTGGCAATAATGCGGGATATAGTGCCGGTAGTTGGGTGGTTAAACCTTATTTACAGTATTTCAATATATCCCCACCTGACATGATGATTATCAGTCATGTTGATCAAGACCACAGTGGTGGCTTCCACACGTTTAAATCTGACTTCAATCCTGCAACTTTGCTTTCAGGGACCCCGAAAAAAATACAAAAACGTTTTAACCTTGATCAACCGATTCAGACTTGTCATGGCATGCTCCCATGGCGCTGGGATGGTGTTGATTTTGAGTTTTTGGCTTTCCCCAAAAAGGACAGCGTTATTTCATCGATGGATGATACTAATAATCGCTCCTGTGTGCTTAAAATACAGGGAGTTCATTCCGTACTGTTGTCGGGTGATATTGAAGCTGAAAGGGAGTCTTGGTTAGTTAGTATGCATCCCCGTCGTTTAAAAGCGGATCTGCTAGTAGCTCCGCATCATGGTAGTTCAACTTCATCAATTAATGATTTTGTTAATCAGGTTTCACCGCAAGCGGTTATATTTACTGTCGGCAAGGACAATCGATGGCGCTTTCCAAAATCAGAGGTGCTAGACCGTTACAAGGCAGTAAAAAGCCAAATATACCGCACCGATTCAGATGGAGCTGTTACCTTTTATAGCAATTCAAATGATTTTCGTTTGGAAAGTCAACGTCGACGGCACCCTAGATTGTGGCACTGAAACCAACGCCAGGAGTACTTATGTTCCCTCTTTCAAGGGAGATCGTATCATAGTAAAAAAATTCTCATTTTTGGGCTGATTAAAGTATCATGAGGCCATTCAAATATGAGGTCGTACCTGTGTTAGAACTGGTCCAAGCTGGGGGTTGGTTAATGTTGCCAATATTGCTTTGTTCAGTGATTGCTGTTGCAATTATTGCTGAACGGTTATGGACACTGCGCCAGAAAAAAGTAATTCCGGTCAAACTGCTGAGTGGAATTTGGATATTGTTAGAAAAAAAAGTATTAACGGATAAACATATTCAGGAAATTGAAAAAGGTTCGCCACTTGGTAAAGTGTTAGCTGCAGGATTATCAAACCGCCATTTATCTCGTGATCTGATCCGCGAAAGTATTCATGAAAATGGCCGTTTTGTAGTCCATGAAATGGAACGTTTTATGAACACATTAGGCACTATTTCTACTATTACGCCTTTGCTTGGGTTGCTCGGGACAGTCATTGGAATGATAAAAGTATTTACCGTAATAACAACTACTGGTGTTGGTGATCCGAGTCAACTAGCGGGTGGGATTTCTGAAGCATTGATTACAACGGCCGCTGGTTTGACGATTGCCATTCCTTGTTTGATTTTTCATCGGCATCTTAAACGAAAGATTGACGATCTAGTGATGGGTATGGAAGGAGAGGCAATGAAGTTAGTTGAATTTTTGCATCATGAAGCTTTACATGTTGGTACTAAAAAAACAAAACTAGCCAAAGCTAAAGTATGAAATTTAACGACCGATCTGAGGTTGGTGACATTGACATTAACCTAACGCCATTGATTGACGTGGTATTTTTACTGTTGATATTTTTCATGGTATCAACCACTTTTGATACCACTTCAGAGCTAAAGATTCAGCTGCCAAAGGCGAGTGATGGCCAAACGGTTAAAGCTAAACAAACGATCAATCTAATGATTGATGCCCGTGGGCATTTTTTTCTTAATGGACGTGAAATATCCGGCACCAAAAGCGATGCATTGTCTTTTGCGTTAAAACCCTACATAAATGAAACAGATAAGCCAATTGTGATTCAATCAGATGCGACTTCTCCAGTCCAATCTCTAGTGACAGCTATGGATGTTGTTGGCAAACTTGGCTTAACACACGTTTCTATTGCTACCACACGTCTAATTGAGTAATTCCTTTGACTACAACCGAATCTAACTTAAAACCTACAGGCGTTAAAGCTTACAGAGCATTGCTGGAACTCGCTTTTAAGCACAAAACCTACTTTGGAATGGCCGTTGTTGCAATGATAGTTTTTGCCGGTACTGAAGCCGCTTTTGCCTATATTATGAAACCAATGTTGGATGAGGGATTTATCGGGGGGGACCCTTTTGTTATCAAAATGATACCTATTGCGATCATACTCATTTTCTTGGTACGTATGTTTTCTATATTCACTAGAACCTATTGTATGGACTTCATCGGGCGCAGCGTCATTAACGAACTGCGTCAAGTTATGTTCGACAAGCTCATCACGATGACTAGTACAGAGTATGATCAGTCATCTTCAAGCGCTATTTTGACTCGTTTTTCCTTTGATGTAGAGAGAATAGCAACATCAGTTTCAACGTCACTGACGGTTTTTATTCAAGATAGTCTTCGAATTATCGTTTTACTGGGCTATATGTTTTGGCTTAACTGGCAATTAACCTGTGTGTTTCTGCTAGCAGGGCCGATTATATTTCTCATAGTGGTCAAACTAACGGGGCGATTTCGTAGTCTGAGTAAAAGCATTCAGTCTTCGATGGGTGATGTATCCCAAGTTGCTCAGGAAGTGATTGACTCTAATCGAATAGTCAAAATATTTGGTGGTGATGATTTCGAACGAAAAAAGTTTTCTCAAATAAATCAAAATAATCTCAAATTACATTTAAAGCTGTCGGTATCAAAAGCGATTAGTGTTCCGCTTATTCAGTTTATTGTTTCGATTGCCTTTGCAGCGATCGTTGCATTTGCCACATCAGAATCGATGCGTGGAATTATCTCTACGGGAGATTTTGTCTCTTTTATTATTGGAATGACGATGGTACTCGCGCCTTTGCGGGTTCTGTCATCGATTAATGCCAGTATTCAGGAGGGCATTGCAGCTGGAGAAAGTATCTTTGCCTTCATTGCATCTGAGAGTGAGGATGACAGTGGAAAAATAGTCTTAAAACGAGCTAAGGGCCAGCTTTCATTTAATAATATTTCTCTTAAATATCACAACAATGATGCACTTGTACTCGATAACATAAGTTTCAAAGTTGAACCAAACCAAACGATTGCCATCGTAGGTCGATCTGGTAGTGGTAAGTCGAGCTTGGTTAATTTGATTCCGCGTTTGTACGAACTTGATGGTGGAGAGATTCTACTGGACGGTGAAAAAATACAAGACTACCAACTAAAAGACCTTCGCCAGCAGATTTCTTACGTAGGTCAAGACGTTCGTTTATTTAACGATACAATTCGTAATAACATCGCTTATAGCTTATCCGATACGGTAAACGATGATGAAATTATTGAGGCTGCAAGACAAGCCTTTGCCTGGGAATTTATTGAGGCACTTCCTGAAGCGCTTGACACACTAGTTGGTGAACGAGGTGTATTATTATCTGGTGGTCAACGACAACGTATAGCGATTGCTCGCGCTTTATTAAAAAATGCACCGATTTTAATACTTGATGAAGCAACTTCGGCGTTAGATACCGAGTCAGAGCGGTATATCCAGAGTGCGATTGAAAACCTAATGACGAATCGAACCACACTGGTTATTGCACATCGGCTATCAACCATAGAATATGCGGATAGAATTTTGGTGCTCGATCAAGGTGAATTACTTGAACAAGGTGACCATAATGGACTAATTGAATTGAACGGCACTTATGCCAAGCTCCATTCAATGCAATTTCAGGATATTGATGCCAATGAGACAAGCTCGCCACCCATTAATGGTTATCCAACAGACCAACCCATTAAGCTAGATAAGTCGGTCCTGAGCCATTGGATGATGGCTTCAACCCAAAAGCGTCAAGGCTGGTGGTTATGGTCGATGAATCCGCTTTCAATTGCGCTTATGCCCCTAGCCTTGCTTTATTATTCATTATCCAATACGAGACGGCTTTGCTATCACATCGGTTTATTGCCATCAACTCGACTCCCTGTCACCACCATTGTGGTCGGTAATGTTACACTTGGCGGTAATGGTAAGACACCCGTTGTTATCGCTTTATTTCGGTTGCTCAAAAGTAGGGGGTACCATCCAGCTATTTTGACTCGAGGTTACAAAAGTGGCAACGAAAATAGGGTGCAAATCTTAAGTGACGGTCAAATAAACATGGGCGCTGGTGACGAAGCCAATATGACTTCCGAAATTTGCCAGTGCCCTATTGGTGTTGGTGCGAACCGAAAAGAGTCGGCAAAACGAATTTTAGACCAATTCCCTGACACCAACATTATTTTATTGGATGACGGATTGCAGCATTATGCCTTAAAGCGTGACATTGAGATTGCAGTTAGTCGATTAGTCGCTTTTGGTAATGGATTAATGATTCCTGCTGGGCCACTCCGAGAATCGCGTAGTCGCCTAAATAGGGCAGACATCACCATCAATCGAGATGGTAATCAAATAGTTGAAACTCTTAATGAAGTGTGGAACTTAAACGATCCATCTAAGAAGCTTCACATCACTCATTTTAAGGGAAAACAAGTCCATGCTCTGGCTGGCATTGGTTTTCCTGAAATATTTTTTGCCAGTCTAGTTCAGATTGGTATTGATCCTATTACCCATGAATTTCCTGATCACCATGATTTCACTCCCTGTGAACTTGAACTTAAGCCCGATTTACCCATCCTGGTGACCAACAAAGATGCCGTAAAATTAAAAGGCGTTGCAAACGATAAAATTTGGGTTGTGCCTCTAGGCATTGATTTTTCTATCGACCTTGAAAACGAAATATTACAATTACTGGAAACCAAACACCATGGATAAACATTTGTTAGATATTCTCGTCGATCCTATTTCTAAAGGACCATTAATCTACGATAAAAAAGCACAAGAGTTGCTGTCGCGTACCTCGCGTTTAGCTTATCCAATCAGGGACGGCATTCCGGTTATGCTACCCGAAGAAGCACGTGATCTCAGAAGTGATGAACTCGAACCCCTTTAATAGCATCCTTAAAAATGTATGTTATTCATTCTTTTGGTCGTGATAACATGATTTTATGTCACAGTAGCTCTGAGCTAGCATTACCATGCATCTAAAGTTAAATATGTTTTTTGATAATTGCTTCGGTCGTTGGGTTGCTTGCTTCACTCCTCTAGCTCTTCGAAGGTGATATCCACTCTTACCCATAATTGGTATCAATATCAGTTTTTATTGTTCCAAAGTGTGCATTTTTGCTATAGTTACAGAACAAAAAACTATAAAAACTTTCTCTTTTTAAAAATATCCTTAGCTCGTTGTTCTGGATTAATTTAACAATATGGCCTTGAAATTTAACGTTGTCATCCCTGCAAGATTTGCCTCTACTCGATTAGTTGGAAAACCACTTCGAACCATCATCAATAAACCCATGATTCAATGGGTTTATGAAGCAGCTATTCGTAGCGCCGCACAAAATGTTATAGTGGCCACTGATGATCGAAGAATTGCTGACTGTGTTATCGACTTTGGTGGTGACGTGTGCATGACCAGTGATCAACATCAAACTGGGTCAGATCGGCTGGTAGAAGTAGCCCAAACAAGAGGCTGGAGTGATGATTTAATTGTTGTTAATTTGCAAGGAGATGAGCCACTTATGCCTTCAGTTAATATGACGCAAGTCGCTTCAAATTTGGCACAATCAAATTGTGATATGACGACTTTGCATAAGGTAATCAGTCGATCTCAAGCACTTGACCCAAATCAGGTAAAACTGGTTCATAATAGTTTAGGTGAAACTAATTACTTTAGTCGATCTTTAATTCCATTTGATCGTGTTGATCAATCACAAAAATTTCTAGGCCACATTGGTATTTATGCTTATCGAGTCAGTTTCCTTAAAACATTTACAAAACTACCCGCTTGTGAAATTGAAACAAGGGAGAAATTAGAACAGTTGAGAGCCCTTTGGAATGGCTACTCCATTCACACCGAGCTGGCCACTGAATTGCCAGGGCCAGGTGTGGATACCGAACAAGATTTGCAGCAAGTCATTCAAATTTTACAATCTTCTTAATGCCTAACTGAGACTGTCCACTCATGAACTATCAATGGCGCCTCGAAAATCACGACCTGTTATTTGCAAAATACTTTCAGCTCGAAGAATATGCCGTATCCCATGAATTATTTAATGGCGGTAATAGCGCTGTATTCACTAGAGAAATATTCGAGCGTGGTTCAGTGGTTGCTTTATTACCTTATGACCCTAAGCTTAGGAAAGTGGTTCTAATAGAGCAATTTAGAGCGGGTGCCATTCATGATGAAAAATCACCATGGCTCATAGAGTGTGTTGCTGGAGTAATAGACGAAGGTGAAACAGTGGAAGAGGTTGCCATTCGCGAAAGCAAGGAAGAAGCTAACTGTGAAATTATTCATCTAGAAAAAATATGCCGTTATTATGTCAGCCCAGGTGGTACGACTGAAGAGTGCACTTTATTTTGTGGCATAGTGGATAGCAACGGCATTGGTGGAATACATGGCTTAGCCGAAGAAAATGAAGATATTCGGGTTGAGGTAGTTGATACCGAAATCGCTTATCAGTGGTTAGCTGATGGTATTATTAAGTCGTCCGCAACTATTATTGCGCTCCAATGGCTTCAACTAAATGAGAGTCGGTTAATAGTGGGTTGAAATATGAGCTTGTCGGTACCTAATGTAAATGAACCTCGTTAAAGTAGGGTGCTGTTGAAGTTGATCAATACTTAAGCAAAAAATTTGTATGATATTTTTAATTTAACTGCTGATTCTTAATTTAAAGATTGAAGAAAACCTAACATCCACTGCGAGCTATTAAACAAATGAAGGTTAATTTATATGTCAGATAATGAAACTATTATAACTGCAGTTAAACAGTGGCTGGAGAAAACGGTTATTGGACTTCAGCTTTGCCCATTTGCAAAAAGTGTCTTTGACGCTGATAAAATTCGTTACACAGTTTCGAACAGTAGAGATACCGAAGCTCTTATGCTAGAGCTACATGATGAATTGAAACGGTTAGATGATGTTCCTGGGTTAGAGACCACACTAATCATTATTAATCAGCAGCTATCTGACTTTGAGGCGTTTAATCAAACGCTAGATTATATCGATGACATGCTCGATCAATATGGCTGGTCCGGTATTTTTCAAGTGGCTAGCTTTCACCCTTATTATCAGTTTGCTGATACTAAAATCGATGATCGCGAAAACTGGACTAACCGTTCGCCTTACCCTATTTTCCACATTCTTCGGGAGTCAAGCCTTGAACTAGCTATTAAAAGCTTCCCCTCGATCGTTGATTTGCCTCAAGAAAATATTAAAAGAATGAATGGTTTAAGCAGTCAAGTCTTTGCTCAGGTACTTCAGCTGAGTCAGGCTTGATTAAAATCGAACTTGCTAATTAAATGCTAAATTTATGTCTAGATATGCACTGTAATTTTTTAAAATTGAAGGTTAATTTGCATATCAAATCAAAAGTCTGGCTAGTTTTTATAATGAGTGTGCGCTGGCTTTTGCTTTTTTTGGGTCTTTTTATTACTGGCGTTACTCATGCCAATATAGATCATCAGAGAAAGCTATTTAAACAAGCCTCAAGCGCACTTAGTCAAAATAAAATGAATCAATTTGCTAATTTATTAGTTCAATTGGACGATTATCCAATAAAACCTTACCTTGAATATGATCACTTCGTGAAAAGGATTCAAAGTGTAAATATAGCTGAAGTTAAGGCTTTTCTGGATGATTATAAAGATTATCCCTTTGCATTTACATTAAGAGGTAAGTGGTTATCAGTTCTAGCCGACCGTCAAGAGTGGAATCACTACTTAGAGTTTTTTGATAATAGAAACCATACGCGTTTGAAATGTTTGGCATTTCAAGCTAGATTGAAACTCGAAAAGTTAGATAACATACAACAGGATATTCAGAAAATTTGGTTGCGGGGTAGCTCTCAGCCAAATGAATGCAATGAACCTTTTGACTATTTTCTGAGTCATCATGCTGAACCTAATCAAGTGATCTGGTTGCGTATTGAAAAAGCATTTAAGGCAAGAAAGCCGTCACTTGCTAAATACTTAGGCAGGAAATTAGATAAGTCAGGCCAACTATCTTTAAACCTCTGGTACGAAGCGCATCAGAAGCCAGAAAAAATACTCCGTAAATTTAGGAAAGCGGATGATTCAGATATTAATCGTAAAATAATAACCCATTCCATGATTCGCTTAGCCAGAAAAGATGCCTTAAGTGCCAGACAATTTTGGTTAAAGATGTCGTCAGAATTCAATTTTTCTCAAACACAACGCAATTCAATTTTACAACGAATAGCTTTATCATCAGCTCACCAAAAGTTGGACATTGCAGTTGAACTTTTGAACAACTTATCTGGTGACTTGAAAAACGACCAAGTTTTTTTATTGTTAGCTCACATCAATCTTCAACGCCAGAATTGGATCGGATTAGTCACGGTCATTAAAAAAATGCCCAGTCATCTGCTTGCAGAAAATGAGTGGCAGTATTGGTTGGCTCGAGCAACCGAGGCAATGGGTGACCAAGCCAATTCCCGTTCTATTTTCTTAGCGTTGTCTAAAAAATCAACCTATTATGGATTTTTAGCGGCAGATAAACTGAATTTACCTTATAAAATTGTACAAGAAGATGTGAATGGACTTGCCACCTTGGAAGAGTCAGCTTTACTGAGTGAAAATAAACATATGCTGCGTGCAAGGGAGTTATTTTTTATCAATCGAATGACTGACGCTAACAGAGAATGGTTTCAAGCTATAAAACACTTAGAGCCGGTTAAAATAAAACAGGCTGCCGCGTTAGCGTCCAGTTGGAAGTGGCATGATAGCGCTATTAGAACTGTCGCCAAAACAAACCATCGAAGTGATTATAACTTACGTTTTCCGATGCCTTATCGTGAAAAAGTCATGAGGCATTCTGCAGCTAAAGAACTTGATCCGTCTATTATATATGGTGTTATGCGGCGCGAAAGTCTTTTTAACGCAAAGGCAAAATCGCATGCTGGCGCACTTGGATTAATGCAACTAATGCCTGCCACTGCTCGTTATGTAGCGAAAGGCTTAGGACTAAAAAAACCTAGACAGGCTGACATTCTAAAAATTGAAAACAATATTAATTTCGGTACACATTATTTTCGAACCGTCCTTAATCGATTTGACAATAACGTTTTGTTGGCTGCAGCGGCTTATAACGCCGGACCATCCAGAGTAAAACGATGGCTTCCGTTGACTAATACGATGCCTGCTGACTTATGGGTGGCAATTGTGCCGTACAAAGAAACGCGTAACTATGTTCAAGCTGTACTCGCTTATGCCACTGTTTTTGATACTTTCTTTGCAAAGGATGTTCGCATTTCAAGCCGAATGAGGGATGTTAAAACAAATTATTAATCTGTTGATCACTTTATCAAGGGCAGCTTTTTAGTCCATTTGTATTCAAACATCACAGTGTTTATAATTTAATTAATGTATGTTAAAAAATATCTTTCAAAAGTATTGAGGAAAAAGAAAATGATATTCAAACGTCTTTTGGTTGCGCTAGCTTTAAGCAACTTGTTTATAACCGGTTGTGCCACTGTCAAATTGTCTGAGAATGGTCAAAAGGTTCGAGTTTTGGGGCCAACAGAAATATCGACTTGTAAGAAGCTAGGGCAGTCGAATGTTTCAATGACTTCAAAGGCTTTAGGTATTGCTAGACCCATTGATACATTAACTAAGGAACTGGCTCTTATTGCCCGAAATAGTGCAGCAAATATGGGAGGGGACACCATCGTACCATTAACCGTTATTAACGATGGAAAGCAATCTTTTGTTGTTTATAAATGCGTTTCACCTGAAGGATAGATTACTTTCCTTCGCTGTTAAAGGCCTATTGAATAAGCATGCTACTAGAGACGACAATTGCTAGTAGCATGTTTTAGGTTTTTTTAAACGTACTTAAAATCAGTTTAGCTTTAAACGCAAAGGGATACTAATTTATAATGTCATTGTAGATTTTTTACCATGATACTGCTTGCTAACGCATGAGAAATTTCACTATGTGAACGCTCAACATCATCACTCGCATCAAAATAAATAAGCTCATCACACATCACTGCAAATGGATTTTTCTTTTCAGAGCTAGTCTCATCAATTTTTTCTGAAGTTATCCCATAAATAAATTTCCCCTGTGCTCGAGCATAACCACATTCAAATCCCGTCCAAGCCTCGCTATCGACCCCATCCAGAACGACTATAATAATATCAGCCTTATCCATCGCTACTTCATATTGGCGTTGCTTTTCTTCGTCAGATAGCTCGCTATCATTGGCTTCTAAATCAATTTGAGGTATAGACATTTCCATATAAGGATTGTCGCTAGTGATTGCTTCTCGAAGTGTCTGGCTCCAAACCCTGCTGGCTTGTGACCTAGTAAAAGCCGCTAGATAAGCTTGAACTGAACGATGCATACCCATCTTAACGATGGGTGTTGTTGACTCTGGTTCTAAACCAACTTCTTGCTGTGCGGCAATGCTTAATGCAGTGGGTAGTGAGACATTACCACTCACTAACGCGTGGCCAATCATTGCACCGTTAATATTGGGCATATACTTAATACGGGCAATGTCATCAAGGGTTCTTACCGTTCCGCTTGAATAGATTGGTATAGGTACCTCATGACTTAGTTGCTCCGTTAAAGCAAGTGCCTCAGAAAAGTCATCTAAATTATAATCAAGGTTGCGATGAATAATACCGGCAACCCCCGTCATTTGCAGTTCACGGATAATGTCTTCTGGCCGAAAAGCAGTTTGAGTTTTGCCATCGTCAATCCAGACAAAACCATTGCTAGTGGATAAGGTAACAACAATTCCACCAGGATGTCTATTTGATGCTTCTGTAACTAATTGAGCGTCCGTAATAGCGATGGTACCAAGCGCTACGCGAGCAGACCCAGCTTCAAACCAATCATTAATTTGGCTTAAGCTACGAATTCCACCTGATACTTGAATTGGAATATCAGAGTCAAAAATAAGTTGTTTAATTAATTTTTCATTATTATCAGGTAAGAGTTTTGCCGCGTCTATATCAAAAATTTGAAGCATGCTGGCACCTTCGTCAGCAAATTTTTTGACGGCTTCTTGGGGCGTCATCTCATGGAATATATCGACGTCACCCGAGCTAGAGCGAGTGACTAGCTGCGCATTCTGAATGTGAATTTCAGGTGTAATAAACATTGGCATATAGATCAACTCCTTCTTAAGAATAAGAGTCTGATACTATCACTTTTAAAAATATATCCTTGTTTCTATTGCGACGTAAAATAATTTTGAGACAGATGTCAAAGGTCAATTCAATTTAATCAGTGAACATATTTCTTAAGTTATACGCTAAAGCATGACGTAATATCTTTTTAAATAGGCAAGCATACAATTAGGATGAAACACTTTTATGATTCTTAGGGAGCGAATCTCAGTCATCTTAGGCCCGATCAAAAGTAAGTTGTTGATAACCTTAATGGCAGAAAATGCCTAATCCCAAACTTCACAATCAACAAAAGTCTCGTTATAGCAAGCACCTTGCATGATGTCCGTTTTTATATCTGCAGGAATTAACGCGTTAATGGTTTGCCCTGTATTGCTGGTATTTAACCAAGTGCCCTTAGCACTGTAGACTGTCCCTGAGGGTACGGCATCAGTTACCTTGGCAACCAGTGTTACTTCACCCAAGTCGTTCCATGTTCTTAATTGAGCGCCATCAATAATGCCTCGTAGTTTGGCATCTTCCGGATTAATCTCGATATATTCAGCCGAGGCAGATGCTGGGTTGTTACCAAAAGTTGTGTTGGTTCGTTTAGAGGAAGAAGGTGAGATGAGCACCAGAGGAAAGTCATTCAAAACGGGATCATAGCGAGGAATTCCAAAGCCAAATTTTTGTTCTAGGACGTCACTGAATAACTCAATTTTGCCTGATGTTGTTGTGGGCTTTACGGTGTTACACATTGATACTGGCTCATTCTTGATTGTATTCATTAACACAGCGCTGTCGGTCGGTAGTTGACTAGGGCGATGTCCATTTAATCGAGGATCTAAAGGATCAACGGCCGCATCCATCAGTTCATGATCAGTGTGTTTAAACAAAGGGTCATCAAACCCAAATCGTGCCGCTAGCTGTCGAAATATCTCAGTGTTGGGTAACGACTCTGCAACGGTTGGAATGACCGGTTCAGCCCTTTGAAGATAGCTGTGGCCATAGGACGCATAGATATCGTCAAATTCAAAATGAGATGAGGCAGGCAATATAATATCGGCATAGCTCATGCTGTCGGTCATCACCACATCACATCCAACGATAAAAAGATCATTACGACTTAAGCCACGACGCATCCGGTTTTGATCAGGATGGGTACAAACGGGATTATGGTTATAGATAAAAACGGCTTTGATAGGCGTGTCGAGCTGATCGTCTAGTAAGTGTTTGCCGACATCGACAATATTAAAGGTTCTAGTTCCGTTTGGGATTAAGTCTGGACGCTGTAAGGCATCAGGTGTTAGCGCAAAAGCGAACCCAGGTTTGGCAAATATCCCTGCTCCAGGTCGTCCAAGATGCCCCGTGAGTGCGTTGATACTCATAATGGCTCTGAGTCCTGAACCGCCGCTACGGCCTCGTTCGATACCATTGCCAATTGACAATGCGAGGTTTTTTGCGTTTGCATAGAGGTCGACTAGTTGGTGAAATTGATCGGCGCTAATGCCACATATTTTTAACATCTCAATTATTGGATATTGGCTTGCCTGTTGCATGAATATGTCGCGATCTTTAACCCAAGTTTCAATAAACGCTTCATCAAATGCACCACGCGATTCTAGTTCGCAGGCAAGCGCCATGGCTAGTACAACATCGGTACCAGGTTTTATCTGCAAATAAAGATGTGCTTGTTTAGCGATACGAGTTCGTTTGGGGTCGACAACAACCAATTTGGCACCCTGGTCACGGGCTGACTTAATGACTCTTGCCAGGTGAAGGTTAGACACAGTTACGTTGTTGCCCCAGACTGCAATTACATCGGCTTCGGTCATTTGTTCTGGCGGCATGCCGGGCGAACTTCCAAACAGGCTGGTATAAGCCATACCACGCACGGCGCCACAAAATGGACCACGATCCAGTTGCGTAGCGCCAAGCTTGTTAAAGAACCGACGATCCATAGAACCTCCTGAAATTTGGCCGTGTGGCCCTGCGTAATTCAGTGGTAATACCGATTCAGGACCGTAGTTTTTGATCGCTTGAATCAACCCTTGGTGAATTGCATCCAAAGCCTCTGTCCAACTGATTCGCTCGAACTGATTGTCACCCCGCTGACCCACCCGTTTTAAGGGATAACGGAGTCGATGCTCACCATGAACAAACTCGGGATAGTATTTCGCCACTTTTTCACAAATCACACTGGCTGTATAAGGATTGGCGTTTGATCCTTTTATATTAATAATCTGCGAATCAGTCACTTCAACTGACAGGCTGCAAGTATCTGGACAATCGAGTGGGCAAACTGAAGATCTAATTTGAGTGGGTTGACTATCTGATTCTGTCATTTGATTATTCTCCTTAATTATTACTTTCTTTGCTAATTATAACGTCTAATTGACTATACGCATTAAAGCTCAGTCAAGCATCAAAACAGAATTTATTATTAATTACAGAGCCGCAATGATACCCACTTCAACCAAAAGTTCAGGTGATGCTAAGCGCGCTTCAATCGTAGCGCGGGCAGGTTGGTTGCCTTCGTCAATCCATTGATCCCAAACTACGTTCATTGCACCAAAGTTGGCAATGTTAGAGAGCCATATTTGAGCCGATAGTATTTTATTTTTATTTGATCCAGCTTCTATTAGCAAAGCCTCTATCTTGTCGAGTACTTGTTGCGTTTGAGTTGCAATATCAGCATCACGATCTTTTGCAACTTGTCCCGATAGGTAAATGGTTTCATTATGAATGACGATTTTACTCATGCGGCTGTTAGTTTGATGTCTAGTAATTGTCATGGTTATATACTCCTTTGTTTTAAAATAATTAAAATGAATTCAATAAGGATAGAAATTTGATGAAGTTGAATCAACAGAAATTCAATCTAGGCTTATCGAGTCTCGATGATCGTTGCCTGTTTAGTGCCATCACTTAACGCGATATCAATAGTATCTCCAGTCGCTAGTTGCTTAATTGAGCTGATGAGCTTTTTTTGTTTACTGACTTTAGCAAAACCGCGTGACAACGTTTTAAGTGGGCTAAGTGTATCGAGTGATCTGGCCTGAATAGCCAGCTGATGCTTGGCTAACAGTAAGCTCTGTTTCACTGCAGCGATTTTAGTGATCGACAGCTGATTAAGGTGATCTTGATTTTTATCGATAACTTGCAGCGGTGTTGATTGCCTAATTGAAGATTGGCATAGCTGCAGTCGATGCAATCCAGTAGATAATCGGTTCTGATTTTGTTCAATGAGCTTTTCATAATTAAATTTCAGCCGCATAGCGAGCTGATCGAACTGGCGAGTTGGGTGTTGATTCGCAAGTCTCTTCTGGCGTTGGGTTAAAAAATCATCACACTGAGTGAGCCTAGAAGTCATTTGATGCACCAACTGACTGACCTGAAAGTCAACATTTTGCATTAATTCAAAACAATCTGGTGTGACTGATTCAGCTGCCACAGAGGGCGTCGGTGCTCTAAAGTCAGCTGCAAAGTCAGCAATAGTAAAGTCGATTTCGTGACCTATACCGGTAACGATGGGTATTGGGAAATGCGCAATTTCACGTGCGATTCGTTCATCATTAAAACACCACATATCTTCTAATGAACCACCTCCACGGACTATAAGTAGAACATCACACTCGCCATTGGACTTAACAAGCTGCAGTGCTTTTAATATTTGATCAGATGCCTGGTCACCTTGAACCGTCGTTGGAAAAACCAGTACGGGTATGTGCGGTGCTCTGCGGCTAATGACGCTGATGGCATCCCGTATCGCCGCCCCTGTAGGTGAGGTGATAATGCCTATTTTTTTAGGGTGGGTCGGTAGTGTATGTTTTAGCGTATCACTAAAAAGACCTTCCTTATCCAGATCACTTTTAAGCTTTTCATATTGACGCATAAGCTCCCCAACACCTGCGTCTTCGACATGTTCGACAATTAACTGATATTCACCACGGGCTTCATAGAGGGTGACGTGAGCTTTAACTATGACTTGTTGACCATTTTTTGGCAAAAAGCCGACTTGATTATTTTTGCCTTTAAACATGGCAGCACGACATTGAGCCCGCTTATCTTTTAGCGTGAAGTACCAGTGACCAGAAGCAGGGCACACAAAGTTTGATATTTCACCTTCTATCCAAAGGGTTCCAATACCGTCAGACAGCATAGTTTTGACTTCAAAGTTGAGTGCTGAAATGGTCCATATGGTTTGCTCTGCATTGGACTTCGGTTTCATAATCAATATAAATAGAATTTTTTTCGGAGTCGTATTCTATCGTACGATGCTTCAAATAATGAGTAATATTTGATAGTTCGTAAAGAATATCCTTTAGCCGACGGAATGATCTTTAAAAAATTTATAACATTTCAAAATAGTAATCAGACTTACGATTAGAGCGCCAATCCTTTATAATCAGTAATTTGAAAAAATTCCTTTGGAGACCCCATGCGTATCATTCAGGAAGCACTCACTTTTGACGACGTTTTACTTGTGCCTGCTAGATCAGACGTTTTACCCAATGATGCTATCCTTAAAACGCGCTTAACACGCAAGATTGAATTGAATATACCGCTTATTTCAGCGGCCATGGACACAGTAACGGAAGCAAAACTGGCTATTTCAATGGCTCAGGAAGGCGGAATTGGTATTGTTCATAAAAATCTAACGATTGAGGCACAGGCCGAACAGGTTGCAACGGTTAAAAAATATGAAAGTGGTGTGATTAAAGATCCTATCACGATCAACGAAAATACGACGGTACGTGATGTAATCGAGTTGACCAATAGCCGGCGTATTTCTGGATTGCCTGTTTTGGGCATCGATGGTCTAGTCGGTATTGTGACTAAACGTGATCTGCGATTTGAAACCAACCTAGACCAGCCTGTTTCTTCGATTATGACTGGGTTGGATCGTCTGGTGACCGTTGGTGAGCGGGCTAAAAAAACTGAAATACTCGAGTTACTGCACAATCATCGCATAGAGCGTCTTTTGGTAGTGGATAAAAAAGGTAATCTGAAAGGTATGATTACGGTAAAAGACATCACCAAATCGACAGTACATCCGATGGCTTGTAAAGATGATCAGGGGCGGTTGAGGGTAGGTGCTGCTGTAGGTACTGGTGCCGATACGGAAGCAAGAATATCAGCCTTAGTGGAAGCCGAAGTAGATTTGATTGTTGTAGATACGGCGCACGGACACTCCCGTGGTGTACTTGACAGAGTCGCCTGGATTAAAAAGAAATACCCCAACATTCAAGTCATTGGTGGCAATATTGCAACTGCGGCCGCTGCCCTTGATTTGGTTGCCGCTGGTGCTGACGCAGTAAAGGTTGGTATAGGCCCAGGATCGATTTGTACAACTAGAATTGTTGCCGGTGTTGGCGTGCCTCAAATCACAGCCATTAGTAATGTTGCTGAAGCTTTAATCGGTACTGGTGTCGGCGTAATTGCCGATGGTGGCATTCGATTCTCAGGTGATATTTCAAAAGCAATTGTTGCTGGTGCCCATGCAGTGATGATTGGTGGCATGTTCGCTGGTACGGAAGAAGCGCCGGGAGAAGTTGAGTTGTTTCAAGGTCGATCATACAAATCTTATCGCGGGATGGGATCAATTGCGGCAATGAAAAAGGGCTCGAGTGATCGTTATTTTCAGGCCGATAGCGCTGATGAAAAACTAGTACCCGAAGGCATTGAGGGCCGAGTGCCATACAAAGGACCACTCAATGACACCATTCATCAACTGCTTGGTGGTGTTCGTTCGAGTATGGGGTATGTAGGTTGCGCAACGATTGCTGAAATGCGGACTAAGCCTGAATTCGTTAAAGTGACCAGTGCGGGTATGTCTGAATCACATGTTCATGATGTGCAAATTACAAAAGAAGCGCCCAACTATCGCATATAAAAGTATAAATTTATAAAATCATAGCTTATGGACCCGCTCCATAAAGCCTGTCTAATTAGCCAGCAACCTGAAGTGCTTAAGAGTAAAAAAATCGATGGACATTCATCAAGACAAAATTCTGATTTTAGATTTCGGCTCACAATATACGCAGCTCATTGCCCGCAGAGTTCGTGAAGCCGGCGTTTACTGTGAAATTTATCCTTGGGACATTGAGTTTTCAAGAATTCAAGCATTTGACGCCAAGGGCATTATTTTGTCTGGAGGACCAGAATCCACATTGTCAGATCATAGGCCCCTTGCGCCCATCGAAATATTCAATATGGAGATACCTATACTAGGTATTTGTTATGGCATGCAGACCATTGCCAGTCAGCTTGGTGGTGCGGTAGAAAATTGTGGTAAAAGTGAATTTGGATTTGCCAAGGTTCGAGCTCGTGGCCATACCGAATTATTACGTGATATTCAAGACGAAGTCACCAGTGAAGGGTATGGCATGCTTGACGTTTGGATGTCCCATGGGGATCGAGTATCGGTCATGCCGCCAGGATTCAAACTGATGGCAAGCACCGACAGTGCTCCTATTGCGGGTATTGCCAACGAAGACCGCCAGATCTATGGATTACAATTCCACCCGGAAGTCACCCACACAGTTCAAGGCGTCACTATCTATAAACGGTTTTTGTATGATATTTGTGGTTGTGGTTCAGCCTGGACATCGGCCAATATTATTGAAACATCAATCGCCAATGTCAGAAAGCAAGTTGGTAACGACCACGTCATCTTAGGATTGTCGGGGGGTGTAGATTCATCCGTCGTGGCCGCTTTACTGCATCAGGCCATCGGCACACAACTTACTTGTATTTTTGTTGATAACGGTTTATTACGTCATCAGGAAGGTGATCAGGTGATGGCATTATTTGACAAAAATATGGGTGTCAAAGTGATTCGAGTGGATGCTGAAGAACGGTTTCTAGGAAAGTTGAAAGGACTCACTGACCCAGAGTTAAAGCGCAAAGCTATCGGTAACTTGTTTATCGAGATTTTTGAAGAAGAAGCCGAAAAACTCGTCGATGCTAAATGGTTAGCACAAGGCACTATATATCCTGATGTGATTGAATCGGCCGGTGCGTCGACAGGCAAGGCGCATTTAATAAAATCACACCACAACGTGGGTGGACTGCCAGATGATATGAAACTAGGTCTAGTAGAGCCCTTACGAGAATTATTCAAAGATGAAGTCCGTAAGATTGGTATTGACCTTGGCTTGTCACGTGAAATGGTTTATCGACACCCATTCCCGGGCCCCGGTTTAGGCGTTAGAATTTTGGGTGAAGTGAAAAAGGAATTCGCTGACGTATTACGTTTAGCGGATGATATTTTCATCAAAGAGCTCAGAAGTTATGACTTATATGACAAAGTGTCACAAGCATTCGTGGTTTTCTTGCCGATCAAATCAGTCGGTGTGACGGGTGATGGACGACGTTATGATCACGTCGTATCTTTGCGCGCTGTGGAAACCATAGACTTTATGACTGCTCGATGGGCAGACTTACCCTATGACTTTCTCGATCACGTTTCGCGCCGAATTATGAATGAAATAGAAGGTATTTCTCGCGTTGTCTATGATATATCAGGTAAACCGCCAGGCACTATTGAGTGGGAATAGCTATTCCACTGATTCACTTTTATAAAGCATTGATCTAGATATCTAAAAACAGTCGGTTAAAACTAATTTAATTTTTAGGCCATACTATTACTTAAATAGAACTTTTATTTCATCCAGAGAGCTAGGGTCATCGATAGTTGATGGTAGCGGGTAGGCTTCGCCATCAGCAATACAACGAATTGTCTTACGGAGTATTTTACCAGAGCGTGTTTTTGGAAGTCTATTGACAATATAAGCCTCTTTAAAAGCAGCCACTGCACCAATTTCTTGCCTAACCATTTGTATCAGTTGTTCAATAACAAGGCTCTGATCATTGGCATTATCTATTGTATTTTTAAGCACCACAAAACCTGTGGGCAATTGGCCCTTTAGCTCATCCTTTCGTCCAACTACTGCGCATTCGGCAACGGCTGGATGTTTACCTAAAATCTCCTCCATTTCACCTGTCGATAAGCGATGCCCGGCAACATTAATCACATCATCAACACGGCCCATAACAAATAGATATCCGTCCTCATCAATATAGCCACCATCACCCGTATTAAAGTAACCCGGATAGTGATCAAGATATGATGTTTTTAAACGGTCCTCGTCACCCCAAATAGAAGTTAAACAGCTGGGCGGTAAGGGTAGTTTAATCGCAATAAAACCCTGTGTATTAGGCGGTAGCTGTTGCCCTTTCTCATCTAAAATTTGAATATCAAAACCAGGCACCGGTTTTGTTGATGAACCTGATTTAATGGGTAACTTTTCAACGCCCCACAAGTTAGACGAAATGGCCCAGCCTGTTTCGGTTTGCCACCAATGATCGATTACCGGCACCTTATAGGTATCTGACAACCATTCATAGGTTGGTGGATCGAGACGTTCACCTGCGGCAAAAATAGTCGTTAGTGAAGTCAGGTCATATTGTTTTGCTAGTTTCCCGTCTGGGTCTTCTTTACGAATGGCCCTAAACGCGGTAGGAGCCGTGAACAAAGCCTTTACCTTATATTCAGATATAACACGCCAAAAGGCTCCAGCGTCGGGTGTCATGACTGGTTTTCCTTCATATATGATGGTCGTGCAGCCGTGTAATAAGGGTGCATAAACAGTATAGGAGTGGCCAACAATCCAACCAACATCAGACGCAGCCCAATATACATCACCAGGTTTCATATCATAAATAGCCGTCATGCTGTATTTCAGTGCGACAGCATGGCCACCATTTTCACGGACAACGCCTTTCGGTTTACCTGTTGTACCGGAGGTGTAAAGAATATAAAGCGGGTCGCTGCCTTTTAATGGCACACAGTCAGCAGGTAAGGCAGCTTTGATTTGTTCGTGCCAATCCACATCACGGCTTGGATCCAGTGTTGCAAGTGCCTGTGGGCGCTGTAAAACGACGCAAGTTGCTGGTTTATGGGTTGCAAGCCGAATGGCCTCATCTACTAAGGGCTTGTATTCAATAATGCGTTTCACTTCAATGCCACAAGAAGTGGTCAGTATCACTTTTGGAGTGGCATCATTTAGTCTGACAGCTAGCTCTGGAGAAGCAAACCCGCCGAATACAACTGAGTGAATGGCGCCTATTCGAGCACAAGCTAACATTGAAATCGCCGCTTCTGGAATCATCGGTAGATAGATGACAACTCTGTCTCCCTTGACGACACCGAGTTGTGTCAGCATACCAGCACAAAGTGCGACTTCATCTCTTAATTCAGCGTAAGTAAATGTTTTTTTGTCACCAGTAACAGGAGAGTCATAAATTAAAGCGGGTTGGTCTGCTCGACCATTTTCAACATGATAGTCTAGGGCTAGATAGCTTGTATTCATTTCTCCGTCAGCAAACCAGTGATGAATTCCTTTTGAGTCAACTGATAAAATATCTTCAGGGTACTTATACCAACTTAACTGCTGAGCTTTATCTGCCCAGAATTTTTTGGCGTTTTCTATTGATTGATCAAACTCATGTTGATATAACATTCCTAACCTCAGAAAATAATTTTTATGGTATTTGGGCTGATGACTATCGTTTGAATTAAATCATAAGTTAATATGATATTGTTGATGATAGTGACGTTATTTCTGCTTTTAATCTAGGAAAAAAGAATCTTAGAGCAATATTGTCAACAATCTTAATCTTACACTTAATATTATCGTTACTTCCGTTCGAATCCATCATTCATGATTTCAATGAACTTTTGTGCTGGAGCTGAAAGGAATTTGCCCTTCCGTGTAACAATGCCATAACTTCTTTTGGGAAAGTACTGGTCTATTGGAATCACGTGCATTTTTGAACTGTCTTCTTCCGTAATACAAACATTAGTCACGATTGATATTCCCTGGCCCAAACTAACGTAGCGCTTGATCACTTCCCATCCGCCTGCTTCTAACGTCACCTGAAAGTTAACATTATGTTGAGCAAATACCATCTTGACTATATGCCAAGTGCTCAAATGTCTAGGTGGCAATATTAGGCCAAATTTGCCTATATCTTGAATGGTAACCTTCTTCATTTTCGCCAGCGGGTGATCTAGGGGGGTAATGATCACTGGGTTATAGGAGACAATGGGGTCGTATACAAGATCATCAGGCACCTCTAACATTGATCCAACTGCGAAATCAACCTTATCAGAGCGCAATAACTCCATACCATCACGGCCTGTTTCATTTGATAGACGCAATTTAATGGATGGATACTGCTTAGAAAACTTACCAACAGGTTCTGGCAGAATATATAAAATAGTGGATTCGCCTGCCGCTATAATTAAATCGCCTGAAGTTAAATTGCCACAATGAGCATCAAATGTTTCCTTTAGACGGTCAATACCCTGAACATGCGGTAAACATAAGTCATAGAGAATACTGCCTTCTGTAGTAAGGAGTAGTTTGGGTCCACGGCGTTCAAAAAGAATGGTATCCATCTCTTCTTCTAATGCATGAATTTGGAGTGATATAGTCGGTTGGCTAGCAAAAAGCGAGTCAGCAGCTTTTGTCATACTACCAAGCTTAGCCGTTTGGCAAAATGCCCGTAATTTTTTTAAGTGATTCTGTTTGTAATAGGTATTTGCCATGTGCTAGTCCAAGTTATTAATTCGTAATATAAAACAGGGGAAGCGAAACAATAGTATTGAATAAATCAATTATTAGATATTTAAATAATAAAAGTCAATAGACCTTAAAAAATATTATAACAGCGAATTGTTGATAATTTATATCAGAAGCGAAAATACAAATTGAAATATAGCGGCCTAACGTATATTCTGCGCGCTCTATAAGGCGCCCGTAGCTCAGCTGGATAGAGTACCTGGCTTCGAACCAGGTGGTCGGGAGTTCGAACCTCTCCGGGCGCGCCATTATTGGACTCAACATTGGTCTAACCCCTTGAATAGCCACGAGTTTTATCACTCGGCTACAAATGGAGTTGACATTAATGAGGACATTGAAAAACCCCCAGTACACCTACTTAAAGGACGGAAGTTACTATTTCACTCGTTCAGTTCCACTTGATCTAAGACACCTCTATCTAAAATCAAAGATAATTCAGGCACTCAAAACTCAATCTCCTGTCCGAGATAAGATGGCATCCCCAACTCTTTTGGCCAAATTGGATGACGACTGGCTCGGTATTCAGTTGCAATGGGTAGATATTTCAGCTTCTCACCAGCTACTAATCAAGGACTATCTCCAGCTACCCAAGTGTTGACAGCTGGCAAGACTTGACTTTATCAAAACGGATGAGGAAAGAAATGCCTTGCGTGGTGGAACAATGCATCTCACTCAATTTCATCTGGTCCTGTAGGTCGAAAATGACAGAATAAAAAACTTAGAAGGGCTTATAGAATGTTAATGTGAAAGGGCCTATAATTTTATTTTACATAGCGTTTAACCTTATAACTCAAAAAAATTTTATAAAAATATTGGGAATACCTGAAACAATTGACTTTTTCAAAACATATTTTGCGTACCTAAAACTAAAGACATTTAAAGTTTAGAGAAAATAACAGTCTCTACTTCAGAAGGATTAAACAATTAATGTTAAAAGACTTATCTTGTTCTATTTTTTTGCTGGCACATCTATGCCACACGATGTCGTTGATTTTAATAAATCCTGTGAAGAGAATAATGGGAAGTTTCTGAGACCTTCTGGTGTTTCTATCTATTATTACCTCTGTCATCACTGTGGCTTTTGTTTTGCGCCAGAGATCTGTGATTGGCCATCAGAAAAGTTTTCAAAAGAGATCTATAACAGTCAATATATTGATATTGATCCTGACTACAAAGAAAATCGTCCAAAAAATAATGCCGCTCACTTAAGCAAGATTTTTAACGGCAAAACTGAACATATCAGGCACCTTGATTTTGGAGGGGGTAATGGCAGTCTGAGCGATGCGCTTAAAGGTTTTAGCTGGGACTCCCAAAGTTATGATCCATTTATGCATAAAGATATTAATATAACTGATTTAGGGCGATTTAATTTAATAACCGCTTATGAAGTGTTTGAGCATGTACCTGATGCCAATGCTTTAATGGAGCAATTAAATTCGTTGATCAGTTCTGATGGGGTGATCTTATTTAGCACTCTATTATCTGATGGACCAATTAAACCCAATACATGCTTAAACTGGTGGTATGCCGCACCGCGGAATGGACATATTAGTCTATTTTCTAAAAAATCTTTACAGACACTGGCAAACAAGCATAACTTTGAAATTGGTAGCTTGTCATCAGGCACTCATATTCTTTATAGGAAAGTACCTGATTGGGCTGCCCACCTTTTTAATCAGGGCAAAAAGACAAATTAGTCGCCATTATCGTTTTGGCAATACTCGTCTTTATACGCAGCAGACATAAAACCGGCCCCTTAGGCTGAAGACGCCAACGTAACGCTATTCTTAAGCATGACATGAAAAAACGTCTTGAACCTATCAACATCTTACTGTGCAACGTTTTTAAATTTGTTTATGGCCGTATTTTCATAAAAAAGACTCAAGCGTTCTAACAAAAGAGGGTGCTTAAAAGATTACTCGAGCGATATCTATGGCGAGTTAAACTCTTTTGGACAGCTTATTTGTTTGTTGCGTTAACTTGTCGTTCAAGCGGGTGATTGGCCGCCCCTGCCAATTAGTTGAATAAGACTTTCTGACGTCGTATTGTTCTTTTTTCTTGCGTGCACAACAAGACTATTTAGGTTGAAAGTTACCAACCCCATCATTCAACCAAACAAGATTTCTTGTAGCGTCATCTACTACGATGTCTTTAAACCCATCATTGTTGAAATCTTGAATGCGAATCCAGTCGATCCAATTTGCGGTATCACTATGGCCAGTATTAAGCCTTTTTGCACTTTCATCTGAAAAAGTACGCCCACCTTGATTGATTAGAACCTGAATTTTGAAACCCTCATAAAAAGCCAAACGGTCTGAACCATCTCCTGTTCTCGTTAGAAAAATATCTTTATCACCATCTAAATCAATATCAGCAACGTCAATATCTATCACTGTACCCAGGCCTGTTATTGGGGGCAGTGTCGTTGATTGGCTAATGCTCCAAATTCCAGTTTCGTTTCCCCACAATACCTTTGAAGGGAAGTCCGTATTCTCATGTCCAGTTATGAGAACGTCAATAAACCCATCTTTGTCAACATCAACCAATTCTGTGGTGTACATCTGGCCTGTTAAATCGGGAATTTTCGTGGAATCTTTAGTAAAATTCCCATTGCCATCATTGATAAGAAAGAAAGGTTTGTCAGTTGTATCAGTGACAAAAATGTCAATATCATTATCGTTGTCAATATCTGCAGAAGATGCTGCATGTTGAAATCCGACAAAAGTATCGAGTCCTGTCCCTAAATTATAACCATTCTCTGATGATAATATGACATAGGGGGCTTCGCCAAGAAAAGGATCAGCATCGTAACCATGTCCAATGACAAACATATCCATTTCTCCGTCACCATTATAATCACCCGTGAGTGCTTTTCTGGGATGAATCTGACCCGGTGGTGAGCCATTAAAAAAGCTGCTATCAAGGACGAAGTTACCATTGCCGTCATTTAGGAATAACTCAGATGGCGTAACGGTATCAGTACCATCACCAGAAGATATAAAAACGTCAACATCACCATCTGAATCAAAGTCTGCGTAAGTTATGGCGAGCTTAAAATTGCTTGGGTAAGCTGATGGCAAGGACGATCGCTTAATATAAATTGCTGCCGTTTGTAATTCATGTGAGTCCGTAGCACCTGGCTCAAATCCTTGTTGTATTGATATGCTCGTTTCCTCGGTGCTGTCGCTACCACTACTAGTACCACCACCACCACCACCACAACCTGACAGTATTAGGGTTGGAATAATCACCAGAACTTTTAAATTATTAATTAATTTCATATATAATCCAACCTGCGCTAATTACAGTTTATATTGTTGACAGTGGCCCGAAATAATAGCTGCTAAGTTATAATATCATAAAAGAAGTATTGATTAATTTCCATATTAACTTTAAAGACTTATGGCAATTCTATGAAAGGGTTAAAGTTTTTTATTTCACATGCATTTAATTACTTGGTTTCAAGTAATAAGTGCAATTAATTTAAGCTACGAGTAAATCTGTTTGTAGCCCCATAAATAATTCATTAGGTGATCGACAACCCCTAGATTTTCTAGGACGTTGATTGAGGCGTTCCATCACCCGCGCAACCTGTTCGTCCGTCACTTCATTAAAATTTGTGCCTTTCTGAAAATATTGGCGGATTAAGTCATTTGTATTTTCATTAGGAGATTCTTATGAACCTTATCTTGGAATTGGGTGGGGAAGAAAAGCGAGTGCCGAGGCAGGGTTTCCTTTTTCGGCTGAAATAGGTGTTACTCTTTTGGAACCAAGCACACAATTGTCCGGTATTGTAAATGTTCTTGGTACAATTAACCTCACTCAGGCTGAACTGGATACATGGCTGCAAGGAGCCCAGGATGATGTTGACAAAGAACTAGACGAATTTGAAATATGACCAGTTTTGTCAATAGGCCTTAATTATGCATTTTGATAACGTTAAAATGATTAACCGTCTAAACGGCTAATCTTCAGCAAGAAATTCTTTTTATTGATGGCAGTAATCTGCTTGATATTGATCCCAACCAGAATATTGGCTACTGCTTTTGTAGATAGTCGCCTCACTTATAATATTATCAAGCTGTATAGGTTTGTTAAACCATTACAGACACTCTATCCGTTGGCGAACCCCCGAGGCCGTTTCTGTCTTCGTTATACAGATGGGATAGAGACATTTTTTTAATTTTCAACCCTAATAAACCCTATAGATTCCCCACCTTGGGTGGGGTAGACATAGTCTGCTAACGTGTTTCTCACCTGAGCCCGATGTTACTCATTAATCTACTCAGGTTCCTTCCTTTCAATCCATTCCAAGGTACAAATCTTGTGGTGTACGGGTCTCACCGATACCTTGATCTTTACCTCAGTCTTAAGGCTAAGATCGTCGCCTTGGTTGATCATGGACCTGACATCAATGACCTTCTTTCAGGTATTCGTCAGGGTGTTGGTATAGTTAGTAGATCTCTTTATTCGTTATATAAAGCCGAAGTAATTGTCTTTGCCGCGTTTTTTAATGCCTTATTACGTGGGATAAATTGGCTGATGTTTCGGAGCTGCTCTCCTATTTTTTGAGCGAAGGGGTGTAAATTGAAATTAACGCGGATAGTTTTTAAATTTCTTTTAGGGATTACACAATCTGGGCTTACATCCTTGCATTAATTACTTAAAGGTCGATAAACTTTTTGAGATAAAAAACTATAGCGTTTTAACCAAAGCAAAAGCGTTAACAATAATGTCGCTAGTGTAAAGGAGCCGCCTCCGCCTCCGCCTCCACCACTATCTGTTGACGCTGGGGTTGTCGTAATAATTTGGGTCAAAGTTGCTTTTGATGGACCGGTAGAGTAGCCGGTTGTTGAAAATATCCCTTCACCCATTATATTCAGGTCAAAGTTTGAAAGGTCGTAAAAAATATTATTACTACAACTCACCGAAAAGCGGGCTTGTGCGTTTGCTTTATCAGGAATATCTACAAATTGTGATCCATCATTATCAGTTGAGAGCAATAAATCAACAATTCCATAACTGCTTTTATCTTCTGAGAACGTATACAGCTTAATGTCCACACTTGGACAATTAACCGGGGCATTCGGGGTATTAGCTGGATTCCATTCCACTGTTGTCCCATCAGTTGCCGTTAATTGAAGCTCCGCATTGTGAGAAGTAATGGCAAAGGGTCCAGATGTTGTATCCACTGAGATTTGAACATCGTCAGTACCTTGGCCGGCTCTCCCGTCACGAACAGTCACACGAAAGTTAAGCACTCTATTTTTTGTAGGTAATGTTTCACCTTTTGTCGAAATATTGTTTATTTGTGTCATTAAAACAGGAAATTCACGAGTGCTAGTAGTTTTGGGCATACCCGTTCTAAATAAAGGGTTGTTGCCTTGGTCTGTTCCGATGGTGGTCGAAGTGGTTGCTACCGCGCCGACATCCATTTGATCCCATTGATAACTGAGAGTATCTCCTGTGTCTACTGCACTTGCCGTTAGACGAAACGGTGTGTTAATTGGAATGACTCTATCAATACCTGCGTTAACATTAGTTGGGTCTGAGTTAGCAGGGCTTATGATAGCCGAAGTAGCACAAGTCCCCCCGGCCCCTGTTACAAAAGAATTTATTTCTGCTATTGATCCCGCGTGAAAAGTTGCATCAGTAGAGTTTGAAATATTTTCATCAATACAAAGTCCCGCATAGCCCATGATTGAAGAACCACTCCCCGGTTCAAAGGCTGTTGATGCATTACGATTTGCACAATTGCTGTTGCTGCCGTTATAACTATGGTTGCCTCCAAATTGGTGTCCGATTTCATGAGCGACGTAATCAATGTAAAAAGGGTCGCCAGTCGGGTTTTTCAAGCCAGTGACACCCCAAGCTTTATAGTCATCATTGCAAGCAACCCTTAAACCAGCAACACCCCCACCACGTGTACCAAATACATGCCCAATATCATAATTAGAATTTCCAATCGTTGTATCTATTTGGGTTTGGTTTTGATTTAACAAGGCAGAAACATTATTATTTGAAAACCCAAAATCAGCTGGGGCAACTTCTATGATTGAGCTATTGGTTGTTATTAAGTTTAGGTGAATACCCAAGTCACCTTCGAAAATTTGATTGACTCGATTGATAGCCGTGTTAATTTCTGACATTGCGGCCTCTAATGTTCCACCGACTGCGGTCACATATTCTGATGTGGCTGAAACTGCTATTCTGTATGAAGTTAAACTACCTGAAAGCCTTTGTGCTGGTATTCGACGACTAACATCAAACCCTCGACTGCTATTTCCTGGCAAGTTGTGAACACCGCACTGAAACGGTTGGTCAGCGCCTCTACTTGATGTGGTTCGAAACTTTGACAGGTAACGACTCGGGTTAGCAGTATCATTGATAGGGTCGATAAACACTCTACCTCGGGACGTCATTAACATGCCGCGAAACCCATTAGGGCTCATATCAACACGGCCAGATGCCGAGGGGTCATCGATACCGTGGACTTTGTAGCTTTTGATTTGAGGGAATTCTTCGGCTAATCCATCTTCCATGTTAGACGATTCAACGACACTGAATTTTGCCAAACGGCCGTCTGGCATTGGTAGGTGAATGGTGTCGCTGGTGCCACGAACTTCATTAGGTGCCCGACTCAACTGGGTCCTTAACAGTTGGTCATTCGCGTCAAATAAATGAATTAAACTCGCTTGTCCCTTTGATTGAGCCTGCAGATTGACGTTCTGCCAAATAGACTCTTGTGAGAACGCAATCGGTGAATTAAGTAACAATGTGAGTAGTACAGTAAAACTGGCGCTATTTTTATTCAACTTTAAGACCCTAATATCAAGTTATTTTTGTAGTGTATCTTCAGTATGTGCTCTCAATATGTGCAGATTGTTTTTTTTTAGTGTTTTTTTGTGTGGATTTGTGCCAGTTTCGATTGAGCCGTTATAAGGGTATGAGTACCATTTTTATTAAACCGTTTCCTCACAAGTCGATTCTGGGTCGAATATTAGTTCGGTTTTTAATCGATCAACCAGCGTGTCTAAAAACGTAGTGTCTGCCGTGGCCACTGAGGAGGTGAGGGTGGCCCGTCCTTTTATCCTAAGAAGGGACTAACTTTTGTCAATAACCGGTTCATCTTCAATACTGGCGGTGACCTTAACTGCACCACCCCAGAGAACCAATTTCCACATCAAGGCTGCTTGCGATACTTGAAGTTTGCTCTTAATGCTCGCTATTGGCTTGAAAGGTTGGATGACTTTGTACGCTAATTGGTCTTTCTTATGGCCCGGTGAACTTTGAATGGTAGCTTTGATTGGTTTAAGAATAACGATTTTGTTTATCTGTTTTAAGAGTAAGCGAACCGTCACTTAATACGGTGATTTGCCTATTTAATAGTGAACCGTAACGACTGCTTTGTAAAAGGCCCATTGTAGGCTGAATAGTTAATGTGCACTGGGTGCCATGAACGATGATTACAGACCTCATTCGCAATTCAATTATTCTCAGTCCAGCTGACTAATAGGGTCTAATATCGCCAACGACATCAATATCCAACTTGGCCATCGGCATGAGGACCGTGACAATTTCCTGTTGCATTTCCACCAGCAGTTTTTTCGCACCGTGATCAGCGTCGAGTTGTTTAAGTTGCTCGAACACAGTCGAGGGGAATATCGCAGGGACGCCGATGCTATGAGCATAATGAGCCGCTACTATTCGATCACCATCGAAGCGCTCGATGAGCCGATTAAAATCGTCAGAGGTTAATCGAAATTGATCTGCGAGCGATATAAGTATACCGTCGTATCGTTGCCGAGCCTCGATAGTGTTGACGCCGTAGGCAATAGAAGACCCCAAACCTTTTTGCCAGTTTGAGTGATCGATCACCTGGGCAATATCCTCGACAATAGGCCGAATGTCGGCGCGATAGGCGCCAAGCACAATATAGGGTTGCTCGGCCAACACGGCAGCGAGCGCTTCGAGGGTGCATCTGACCAATGGCTTGTCGCCAATCAGGGCTAACTGCTTACGACCACCGAAGCGACGCCCGGCACCTGCGGCCAAAAGCAAGCCAGCAATTCGCATCAGATTGCCGTCAATCGTAACACGGGGAGGCTCTTACTCTGGTTGAGTACGCTGTGGCACTCAGCCAGAATGGACAAGGCAATGCTTTCCGGCAATTGCCCGCCTATATCTAGGCCTGCCGGTGCAAAAACAGGGCAAGTCAACTGTTGTTCAACCAGACCAGCTCGCTCCAGCACCTGTTGATATCGGTGTCTTGGTCCCAGCAGTGCAACATACTCAAGGCTGCTACCCTGGCAACTTCGCAGTCCCTCGGCATCGATATCAAGGTTATGCGACATGATTACCGCCGCATCAACCCTTTCCGTTTGAATGTATCGTGATAAATTTTCATCCAGTTGGTTGATGATTCTGTTGGCGTCGGGGAAGTAAGCAGCGCGGGCGTTAGATGGGCGCGGATCGACCAGCGTTATGAGCCAACCGAGTTCGGCGGCGATACGAACCACTGGGCGAGCATCAATGCCACCCCCGACGACAAGCAAATGGGGCTCCGGATTTATCGGCGTCACCAACCACTCACCATCGGCACGATGATCGATATAGCAATGCTCTGATTCACTGCTATCCCGACGTTCGAAATAAGCTGTGGCGGTACCGATGTGCTGATGATAAATACCGCTGTAACGCTTGCCAAGTCCAGCCGCCATATCGCCGAGGCTCAGATCATTTTCATCGCTAAGAGGCTGCAACATGATATAAACCTTGCCACCACAACCAATACCGAGCTGGAACGACCAGTCATCCTCGTCGCTGCCATCATATTCGAGCAATACTGCCAGCCTGTTTTGCATAACCTTATGCGCATTACGTAGGATATCGGCCTCGAGGCAGCCACCACTGAGCAGGCCAAATTGCTGGCCAAAGCCGTTGATCAGCATCATCGCGCCGGCCTTACGATAAGCCGAGCCCTCGGTTTTGTAAACCGTACCGAGCACCCAGTCGGTGTCATTCTTGCCCTTTTGCCAAGCATTCAGCAGCGTAGTCAGTTGATTACTCATGTCTACGCTTAGACGAATTGTAATCCGGATTTTGACATCGGTAATTGCGTGATACGTTTACCTGTTTTGGCAAATATGGCATTGGCGACTGCCGGACCTGTCGGTGGGGTTGCAGGTTCGCCGACACCGCTCGGCGCTTCGGCGGACGCGACGATGACAACCTCAATCGCAGGCATGTCGGTAATGCGCAGTGGCTCGTAATCTGGAAAGTTCGACTGCTCGACCTCACCGTCGGTAAACGTAATTTCGTTGCGTAACACCGCACCAAGACCATAACCAGCCCCGCCTTCCATCTGCGCTTTGATGACGTCGGGGTTGACTGCAATGCCGCAGTCGACTGCGATATATAGTTTGTCGACGTGTACCTGATTACCGTTGACACTAACGTCAGCCACCACAGCGACCCAGGTGTTAAAAGAAAAATGGGCGGCAAATCCACGTCGGTCACCTTTTTTCCATTCGCTTAAATCACGCGCGGCTTCGATCACTCCGGCCATGCGGCGTTGCTTGTCGTCACTGGGGTCGAGCATACCAATCCGCATGTCAACTGGATCTTGTTGCGTCTCGTGGGCAATCATGTCAAGCAGGCTTTCCATCGCGTAGGCGGTATGTGAGTGACCCACCGAGCGCCACCACAAAACTGGAATCGTTGATTTAAAATCACCCAGACTAACGGCGAACTCGGGCACTTGGTAAAGCGTATCGGCGCAGCCTTCGACAGAAGTGCGATCGACACCATCTTTCACCGCGTAGCTTTCCCACGGACCACCTTTCATAATCGGCTTGGTCGCCACCCGATGATCCCACCCGAGAATCTTACCACTGTCATCAAGCCCAATTTTTGCGCTATGGACCGTCATCGGGCGGTAATATCCACCCCGTATATCGTCTTCGCGGCTCCACACCAGTTTAACCGGCGTCTTTTTACCCAGTAACGCAAACGCATGAGCGGCTTCCACCTGGTAGTCGGATGTTGTAGTTGAACGGCGACCGAACGAGCCACCGGCATAGACCGTATTGATCTCGACTTGCTCTGTTTGCAAACCGAGTACATGGGCCACGTTGCCCTGAACCGCCGATGGTGCCTGGCAGCCGTCGTGGAACCTGACTCCGTTCTCAGTTGGTTCGATCACGCAATTGAGCGGTTCCATTGGCGCATGCGCGAGAAACGGGAACACGAATTCTGCCTCGACCGTTTTAGCCGCTGCAGTGATCGAGGCCTGCGCCTGATCGCGCTTGACCGAGAGGGCCTCGTATTCAGGATTGGTCGTCAACTGGCGCAGGCTCTCTAACATGTCTGCGTTACTTCTCGATTCCGCGGTGGTGTTATCCCATTCGGTGCGAATCGCATCGCGCGCCTGAAATGCAGCCCAAGTATTTTTCGCGTAGACAACCACCCCGGCCTGATTGGGAAGCGCTTTAGCGTCAATAAACCCGCTGAGTTTTTCTGCCGCACTGCTATCGAATGATGTCACTTTGCCGCCAAAGCGTGGGCTACGTTGAATCGCAGCGTAGACCATACCGGGAATTGCCACATCAATTGCAAATATTGCGCTGCCGTCTGTTTTGGACTGGCTGTCCTTACGCGGTAAAGCCCGCTTACCGATTAGTTTAAACTGGTCTGGTGATTTCAGCACTGGATTATCAGATGGAATCAGCCGCGCCGCATCGGCGACAAATTCACCAAAATGACCCTGTTTTGAGCCAGCAGCGAGGATACCGTTGGACAGAGTAATATCGGCCGCATCCACGCCCCAGTGCTCGGCAGCAGCACGCACTAGCAATTCCCTTGCGGCGGCGCCCGCTGTCCGGTACTGCATGAAGGAGTTGGCGATTGCCGTGGATCCGCCAGTACCCTGCACACCCCAGAACAAATTTTTATATTTTGCCGCGTTGGCCGGCGCGAAATCGACCTTGACCGTCTGCCAGTCGGCGTCGAGCTCTTCGGCAACCAACGTGGTCAGTCCGGTTGTCGTGCCCTGGCCCATTTCAAAATGTTTGGCAATCACAGTAATGAAACCGTCCTGATCGATCCGAACAAATGGATTGATCACCATGTCAGGCTGGCCGGCGGCAAGGAGCCCTTTTGAATTAAGTCCTACCACCAGCACCACAGTGCTAGCAGCTGCTGATTTCAGAAAATCTCGTCGAGAGAGTTGAATTGTCATATCAAGCCTCCAGTTTTTGTGATGCTAGCTTAATCGCATCGCGGATTCGAACATAGGTAGCGCAACGGCAAGCATTACCAGACATCGCACTATCAATATCACTATCGCTGGGTGATGAGTTGCGTGTTAGTAGATCCACGGCAGACATAATCTGACCGGACTGGCAGTAACCGCATTGCACCACATCCTTCTCACGCCAGGCCAGCTGCACTGTTTCAGCGACCTCTCCTTGAAGACCTTCGATCGTAGTGATGTTGTTACCAGCAGCGCTGTCAATTGGAAACGAGCAAGAGAGAATAGGCGAACCATTTAAATGTACTGTACAGGCGCCACAGGATGCGACCCCGCAACCGAACTTGGTGCCAGTCAGCTTTAGTTCATCACGGATAACCCATAACAACGGTGTTCCGGCTTCTACTTCGACGCTGCGCGCCTGTCCATTTATATTGAGGTTAAATAGCATTATTTACTCCTGTAAATTCCTTGCATATGAATTGAGATTCCGTCGCCCTAGCAGGCAACTGCCGAGGGGTCGTCAATTGCCCCTCATGGCTATTTCTGGGAAGTTATTATTATCTTATGACAATTCCTTTGATCACCAAATGCAATGAAAGTTCATTTTGTCCTATATTAATGTCATGTTTTTATTTGATATTTCGCGGAGATACGTCAGGATCTGATTCCTTATAAAATCATCGGCAAACAATGATGGGTGAGGGCCCAATGGGAAGGCAGACGTGATACCGTATCAATTGGTTATAACTTATTCAGAACTAGTTTAGTGAACCAATGTCTA
>Ga0209710_1000253_pt1 | contig 57499 bp, 47 predicted proteins | sample ArcticOcean_MG_C_5_FD_187436 | JGI IMG/M metagenome (GOLD analysis project Ga0209710, IMG submission 187436) | Marine microbial communities from western Arctic Ocean - ArcticOcean_MG_CB4_138 (SPAdes) (version 2) | ecosystem: Environmental > Aquatic > Marine > Oceanic | place: Arctic Ocean...
AAGAATTAATAACAGCAATAAAGAAAAAATAATGGAAACAGGTAGTGTAAATTTATGGGAAGATTGTGTTCAATGTGATACTGATACGCAAAAGATTAATCATCTTGCTAGTCTTGTGATCAATCAAAAAAGCAACAATGACTTCTACACTTCAAAAGAAGTTAGTGAGATACTTAATATATCTTTAACTACATTAAATAATTATTGTAGTCAAGGTCTTATAGCTTATAGCAAACCTCAACGTAAGAGATACTTTTTTAAAGAAGATATAAACGAATATCTAAAGACTTATAGAGTACGCTCAAGAAGATGATATAGCTACTTTACTTTAACTAAAACAACATATTTAGTAATCTCTTTAATCTGCTCTGTAAGTGGCAGTGATTGTAGTTTAGTACTAGATGGTAATTAAATGCGTTTCTTTGACAATAAGAACTATTACAAAATTAAATCTTTAGCCTTTAAAACGCTTCTTTTAGCGTCTATATCATCCATATACATTTGTATGTCTATCTCTTGCATTTCATTACTTCCTCTGTAATAGCTTAATGTAGTTTTAAGGTCTTTATGACCTACATATTTCTGAACTCTAACCGGAGGAACTCCTTTCATTAATAAATTAGTAACAAATGAGTTTCTTGCACTATGAAAGACCAAACCTTCATTTTCTTGTTTAATACGTTTTTTTGGAAATGTTTGAGATAACCAATTATAAAAATACGTGTTCTCTGAATTACTTTGAGAGTATTTAAAAACCCTTTCATTATCAGCACCCCTTTCTCCTATTAGGGCCATACACTTCTTTGGAAATGATATTCTTATAGGTCTATCTCCTTTGTTCATTTTAATGTAAGCAAACCAACCTTTTTCATCTTTGACTATTTCTTTCCAAGTTATTATTTTAAGATCTCCAGTCCTTAAGCCTGTAAGGATACTAAACATAAATGCTTTAGCTTGTTCTGGTGCTAAACACTTTTTAAAGTATAATAAATTATATTCTTCTGACGATATGTATTCCCCTAAAACCACTTTAGTTTTAAAGTAAATACCATCACTAAATGGATTTGTACGTTTATAAGTATGCATACCTTGTTTCATAGCTTCCTCAAATATCAACTTCATTCTATTCAAATAAGTATTTATAGAGTTAACAGAGTATTTTCTTCCATATCGACTAACGCAATCATTCTTTAGCCAATTTCTGAATTTCATAGCCTGTCCGTGTCTAATCTCTACAAAAGTTCTACCTACTCCAAAATATTCATCAAACTTATCGAGTATTACGTTATAAGGCGCAATTGTCCCACCACCCATATCCAGTGTACTTAACCATTTTTCAGCCCATCCTCTAACATCTTCAGTTGACTTATTATATTCTTCAATATCCAAAGTACCTAACCTTTGGTCACGCTTTAAATCACTTATATGACGATCTATTTCGTAATTAATATTCTTATTGTGAAGAGTCTGGTCTTTGTTCTGTGGTCTCTTGTAAATAAACATACCTCTTACCCTAGTCTTAATTGGAGTAGGCTTTGTATAAAAACGTATATAAATATCTTGAATATTCTTACCTCCTTTAGAGCGATTCTGTTGTAATACTTTAGCTATTTTCATTTAAATTTTATTCTTACTATAAATATAGTGAAAAATTGCATATCCGTACGCAATAAAAAATTGCGTACGGATTGAGTACGGAAATAAATGAGTATAACATATACTTGTTTGGGTATGAGAATATAATTTTAAGATATAAGTGAGGTTAAAAGGGGTTTGTTGGTGTCTACTTTATTTTCCAATACAAAACTTAGAAAATATATTACCAAGAAGTTCGTCATTTGTGATTTCACCAGTAAGTTCACCAAAGTGATATAGAGCCTGCCTAACGTCTACCGCAAGTAAATCACTTGAAATACCATCTTTCATTCCACTATATACATTTTGAACTTCAGTGAGTGCGTTATTTAGCACACTAAAATGTCTTGAGTTAGTAACGACTGAACTAGAATTATTTACTATACCTAACTCAATGTAAGACGAAATCTTAGTTTTTACTTTATCTATATTTAAATTGTCTTTAGCACTAATGGGGATTAAATCATAATCTGAGAATTCCTGCTTAACAAATGAAAGATTACCAAGATCGATTTTATTAGCTATCAGTAAAACATTTTTATTTGAGTAAGTACTAATGAGGTTATCAATTTTACCTCTTGTAGAGTCTAAGTTATCACTACTAACTTTTGAAGAGTCAATAACATACAAAACAATATTAGATTTGGTTATATTTTCAAAAGTCTTTCTAATACCTATTGACTCAATTTCATCTTCAGTAGTTCTAATACCTGCGGTATCAATAAATCTAAAGTTAATTCCATTTATAACAATTTCATCTTCAATAGAGTCTCTTGTAGTACCCGCTATGTTACTAACTATTGCCTTGTCTTCATTTAAAATAGAGTTTAACAAAGTTGACTTTCCAGTATTTGGCTCACCTACTATAGAAATTGGAATTCCATCCTTGATTACATTACCCAAAGAGAAAGAATCAATAAGACTCTTAAGTGTTGATATAATCTTCACTAGTAAATCCTCAAAAGCTTTCATATTAGCAAATTCAACGTCCTCTTCTGAAAAATCAAGCTCCAATTCAATTAATGAGGCAAAGTTCAACAGCTCTTCTCTAAGTAGCTTTATATCATTACTAAAACCACCTCTCATATGGTCGATTGCAATTTTATGTGAAGATTCACTTGTACTTGAAATTAAATCAGCAACAGATTCTGCTTGACTCAAATCCATTTTTCCATTCAAAAAAGCTCTTAAAGTGAATTCTCCAGGGTCAGCTAGTCTACATCCATTACTTGTGAATAAATCAATTATTTTTTGCTGTATAAATACACTTCCATGACATGATATCTCAACAATATTTTCTCCAGTATAAGATCGAGGAGCTTTAAAAACAGATATTAAAACTTTATCAATTATAGTTTTAGACTCCATTATATAACCTAAATTAATTGAATGGGTATTTTGACTAATAAGATCTAACTTATTCAAGGGCTTAAACAGTTTGTTAGAAACTATAATTGAGTCGATTCCAGAAAGTCTAATAACTGCAATAGCACCAATACCCGGAGGAGTTGCTAAAGCTATTATTGTATCAGTTTTAATCACGGATTAAATTTTTTACAAAAGTAATGAAATTGAGTTATGTTAATTAACATGATATATAAAATAAATTTATAGAATATATATATTTATATTTGCTCAATGATAAATAGATTCACTAACCTCTTTTCATTTGTTATGATATATCCAATGTTTTGGGCTGTATCAAGGTTAAATTTTAATTTACTATTCAAGCTATCTGATTTTTTATTTTATATATTTTATTATATAATTAGATATAGAAGAAAAACAGTCCGACACAATCTTACTTTAGTCTTTCCTAAAAAAAGCAAAAATGAGATTAAAAGTCTAGAATTAAAAACTTACAGAAACTTAACAGATGTAATTTTAGAATCTGTAAAGTTTATTAATATGACTGAAAATGAAGTTAAGGAAAGGTTTCAGTTTAAAAATATAGAAGTTTTAAAAGAACTTGAAAAAACAAACCAAGATTTGATTGTAATGTGTGGTCATTACGCTAGTTGGGAATGGGTATTTATTCTTGATAGGTTTGTAAAGTATGATATCTACGGAGTATATAAAAAACTGTCAAATCCTTATTTTGACAAGGTTATAAAAAAATCAAGAAGCAAGTTTAACGGAAAATTAATTAGTACTAAAGAAGCTATTCCGAGAATTGGAAAAAATACTAAATCAAAAGATTTATGTCTTTATGGTTTTGCTTCTGACCAAACCCCGAAATTAAAAAGAGCTTTCCACTGGGGGAAATTCATGAATGTTCATGTACCTATACATACAGGAGCTGAAATGCTTGCTAAGAAATATAACTTAGCAATTGCTTTTTTATCTGTAGAGAAAATAAAAAGAGGATACTACATGACTACTTTTGAGAAAATCACTACCACTCCAAGAGATTACAAGGATTTTGAAATTTCTGATCTGTTTATAAAAAAGGTGGAAAAACAAATTATAAAAGCACCTGAGTTTTATACTTGGACTCATAAAAGATGGAAGCATAAAGATAAAGCTACATCAAAAAAATTATAATTATAAAAACTTACTGGATATATCTTTAATGAATGTATTAGCTAATTCATCTGCTAATTCTTGAGTTTTAGCCTCGCTATAAATTCTTATTATAGGCTCTGTATTGCTTTTCCTAAGCTGTACCCAAGATTTTTCAAAGTCAATCTTCAATCCATCAACAACATTAATGTTTTCAGAAGAATGTTTTTTTATTAAAAATTCTTTAATAGCATCAAAATCTAGGTCATCATTAAGTTGAAGCTTCTGCTTACTCATAAAGTATGTCGGATACTCTTCCTTTAACTTAAGAACAGAAATATTTTTTTCAGCTAATAAATTCAAAAATAAAGCTATACCCACAAGCGAGTCTCTTCCATAATGAGATTCTGGATAGATTACTCCTCCATTACCTTCACCACCTATAACAGCATTATTTTTTTTCATCATTTCAACCACATTAACTTCTCCTACCGCACTAGATTCATAAGAACACCCATGTTTAATAGCTACATCTCTTAAAGCACGAGTAGAGCTTAAATTACTTACTGTAGATCCTGGAGTTTTACTAAGGACAAAGTCAGAACAAGCAACTAAAGTATACTCCTCTCCAAAAACACTGCCATCTTCACATACAAAAGCTAAACGGTCAACATCCGGATCAACCACTATTCCAAGATCTGCACTATTCTCAATTACTAACCTTGACAGATCTGTTAAATTTTCCTTTAACGGCTCAGGGTTATGAGGAAAGTGTCCATTTGGTTCACAATAAAGCTCAATTACTTCTACTCCTAGCTTTTTCAAAAGTTTTGGCACAGCTATACCACCTGTTGAGTTTACTGCATCTACTACTACTTTAAATTTTGAAGATTTAATTTTGTTTACATCTACTACATCCAAAGACAAAACTTGATCTATATGAATGTCTATATAATTATCGACTTCGGTTATTTTACCCAATGCATCTACTTCATTATACTCAAAATCAGAGTTCTCTGCTAATTCTAAGATTTCTACACCATCATCAGCACTAAGAAACTCACCATTGCTATTTAACAACTTTAAAGCATTCCACTGCTTAGGATTATGACTAGCAGTAATGATTACTCCTCCACTTGCATTTTCCAAAGGAACAGCTATCTCAACTGTAGGTGTAGTTGAAAGTCCAATATCTATAACCTCAAAACCTAACCCCACCAATGTATTCATCACTAAACTTTGAACCATAGAACCTGAAATTCTTGCATCTCTACCTACTACAATTTTATTATTCTCACTATGACACTTAATCCAAACACCATATGCTGAAGTAAATTTGACAACATCTAACGGAGTCAGGTTGTTTCCTACTGTACCACCTATTGTTCCTCTAATGCCTGAAATAGATTTGATTAATGTCATTTAATATTTTTTTACAAATATACTACATCATTGCTTCAATTCTAATTTTGAATAAGTATTTTAGAAGAAAAATGACTCAAATCATGTTATACAGATTCTTAACCTTAGTGTTTATATTTATTCAATTTAGTTGTGATAGTAACAACGTTAAAAGAGGAGTTGTCTCTGAAAACGCAATGGTAGTCACTGCAAGAGAAGAAGCCTCTAAAATAGGGATTGAAATATTAAAAAAAGGTGGTAATGCCTTTGATGCAATGGTTGCTACTGAATTAGCCCTAGCTGTTGCCTATCCTTTTGCTGGAAATATTGGTGGTGGTGGATTTATGGTTTATAGAAAAAATAGTGGTGAAATAGGAGCGTTAGACTATAGAGAAAAAGCTCCGATGGGTGCAACTAAGGACATGTACTTAGATGAAGACGGTAATGTTATAAAAGGCTTAAGTACAGTTGGGGGACTTGCAGTAGGGGTTCCTGGTACAGTAGCTGGTGTGTTTGAAGTATATGAAAAATTTGGGACTCTACCGATTGAAGAAATATTTGAGCCAGTGATTAAGCTAGCTTTAAAAGGAGTTGTTGTTACAAAAAAACAAGAAATAAGATTAAAAAAATATAATTCACAGATTAATAACGATAAAACTTTTTGGAATGGAAGTGATTATATTCAATATGAAAAGTCTAGTCTATGGAAACAGGTTTGGAAAGAAAAGGACACCATAAAATATAATTCATTAGCAAAAACATTAAATAGAATAATGCTAAATGGTAAAAAGGAATTTTATGAAGGTGAAACTGCCTCTAAATTAGTTAATTTTCTTCAAAATAATGGAGGAATCATAACTATGGAAGATTTAAAATCATATGAACCAAAATGGAGAGAACCTATAATTTTTGAGTATGATAACCTAAAGATAATTTCAATGTCCCCTCCTTCTAGTGGTGGAATTTGTTTGGAACAAATTATGAAGATGATTAATCCATTTGATCTTCAACAATATGGTCATAATAGTGTTGATTACATCAAAGTATTGGTGGAAGCAGAAAGAAGAGCATATGCAGACAGAAGTTTCTATTTAGGAGATCCTGATTTTAATGAAATTCCCTATACAGAAATAACTAGTGATGAATATTTACTTGACAGGATGAAAAATTTTTCTTTTTCCACCCCTACTCTATCTAAAGACCTTAATCCTGGAGATATAAATATTAGTGAAAGTAATGAGACTACTCATTACTCCATTTTAGATCAGTTCGGCAATTCAGTTTCCGCAACCACAACATTAAACGGAGCTTATGGCTCAAAATTATACTCCGATGAATTAGGTTTTTTTTTAAATAATGAAATGGATGACTTTAGCAGTAAGCCCGGTGTCCCAAACATGTATGGGCTTATTGGTTCCAAAGTAAATCGTATTGAGCCAGAAAAAAGAATGCTTAGCTCAATGACACCAACTATAATTGAAAAAAACAATGAATTATATATGGTTTTAGGAACTCCTGGTGGAGCAGCCATTATTACATCAGTACTTCAAACAATATTAAATGTTCATGAGTTTGAAATGGGCATGCAAGAAGCCGTTAATGCACCAAGGTTTCACCATCAATGGTTGCCCGATGTAGTTTTGTTTGAAACAACCGGATTTGATAAGAATGTCACAGACAAGGTAGCTAAAGATGGATACAAAACATACTTTGACAGCTCTAGAATTACTTCAAAAGTTGAAGGAATTCTGATTTTAAATGATGGTAAAATTGAAGGTGGGGCAGATAAAAGAGGAGATGATAAAGCTGTTGGATTTTAAAAATATAAATACTCTATTTTATTCTATTAAATATCATAAAATTGTAGATTTACATCATGAATGAAATGGAGGGTAAAATTGAGATTAAAGGTGCTAGATCACATAATTTAAAAAATATTGATGTTACCATACCTAGAGAGAAATTAGTTGTAATTACTGGCTTATCTGGCAGTGGTAAATCATCACTTGCTTTTGATACAATTTATGCAGAAGGTCAAAGAAGATATATAGAAACTTTTTCCTCTTATGCAAGACAGTTTTTAGGGAGCTTAGAACGTCCAGATGTTGATAAAATTGACGGCTTATCCCCTGTTATAGCAATTGAACAAAAATCGTCTAATAAATCTCCAAGATCTACAGTTGGTACCATCACTGAAATTTATGATTTTTTAAGATTACTGTTTGCTAGAGCTAGCGAAGCCTATAGCTATGAAACAGATAAGAAAATGATTAGCTATACAGATGATCAAATCATTGAATTAATCCAAAATAACTATAGTAATAAAAAAGTAATTTTATTAGCTCCAGTGATCAAGTCTAGAAAAGGTCATTACAGAGAATTATTTGAACAAATAAGTAAACAAGGTTTTACTCAGGTTAGAATTGATGGAGAAATTGTCGACTTAGTAAAAGGACTTAAATTAGACAGGTACAAGATTCATGATATTGAGATTGTGATTGATAAACTTAAGTTAAATGATGATGACAATAATCAAAAAAGGTTACTAGAAAGTATTAGGACTGCAATGTATCATGGAGAAGGGACGATTATGCTGGTTGATATAGATAATGCTGGTTTTAGGTATTTTAGTAAAAATTTAATGTGTGAGGCAACAGGAATATCTTATCAAAATCCTGAGCCAAACAACTTCTCGTTTAATTCCCCAAAAGGTGCGTGTGAAAGCTGTAACGGGATTGGCACCATTAATATAGTTAATATTGATAAAATCATAGTTGACAAAACAAAATCAATAGAAAATGGAGGTATTTCAGTATTAGAAAACAAAGAAGGGTCCTGGATATATAAGCAAATTGAAACAATAGCAAAAAAATATAATTTTAGTTTAAAAGATCCAATTAAAACTATTCCTAAAAAAGGTATAGAGATGATTCTTTATGGTGGTAAAGATGATTTCATTGTAGAAAGTAAATCGTTAGGAGTTAAAAGAGATTATAAAATTGATTTTGAAGGTATTATAAACTTCATAAAATATCAATTTGATAATGCAGAGTCAAAATCCATAAAAAGATGGGCGAAAAATTATATGAATAGCGTTAAGTGCGAGGATTGTAATGGAACAAAATTAAAGAAAGAGTCCCTTTATTTTAAAATAAACAATAAAAACATTGACCAATTAGTAAACATGGATACTTCAGATCTTTTGGATTGGTTTAACAATCTAGATAAAAAGCTATCAAAAAATCAAAAGAAAATAGCTGAAGATGTTAATAAAGAAATAAAGAGCAGATTACAATTTTTAATTAATGTAGGGTTAGATTACTTAACTCTAAGTAGAAGTGCAAAAACTCTTTCTGGTGGTGAGAGTCAAAGAATTCGATTAGCTACTCAAATTGGATCTCAATTAGTTGGTGTATTATATATATTAGATGAGCCTAGCATAGGGCTTCATCAGAGAGATAATGAGAAGTTAATTAGGTCGCTTGAATCACTTAGAGACATCGGTAATTCTATTATTGTTGTAGAGCATGACAAGGAAATGATGGAGAGCGCAGATCATATAATCGACATTGGTCCTTTGGCAGGCAAACATGGTGGTGAAATAATTGCACAAGGTAAATTAAGTGATATTAAAAAAAGTAAGTCTTTAACAGCTGATTACCTAAATAATATTAAACAGATTATAAAGCCATCAGAAAGAAGGAGTGGCAATTCTAAAGAGATCGTTTTAACTGGTTGTACAGGTAATAATTTAAAAAATGTAAGTTTAACAATTCCTTTAAATAAAATGATAGGGGTAACTGGAGTTTCTGGTAGTGGAAAATCATCACTTATAAATGAAACTTTGTACCCAATTATGAATAATTATTATTTCAATGGGTTTAAAGATATATTACCTTATAAATCAATAAAAGGACTTGAACATATAGATAAAGTAATAGACATTAATCAATCTCCTATTGGCAGAACACCAAGAAGCAACCCAGCTACTTATACAGGCTTATTTTCAGAAGTAAGAAGTTTATTTTCTAAAGTTCCTGAATCTTTAATAAGAGGCTATAAAGCAGGGAGGTTTAGCTTTAATGTTACAGGTGGTAGGTGTGAAAACTGTAAAGGAGGTGGTTTGAAATTAATTGAAATGAATTTTTTACCAGATGTATTTGTTGAATGCGAGATTTGCTTAGGGAAGAGATTTAATCGGGAAACTCTTGACATAAGATATAAAGGAAAATCTATTAGTGATGTACTTCAAATGACAATAAATGAAGCAGTTAGTTTTTTTGAACACATACCCAAAATTTATAAAAAAGTAAAAACCATCCAAGATGTAGGTTTGGGCTATATAAGCTTAGGTCAACAAAGCACCACATTATCTGGTGGTGAAGCTCAAAGAATTAAATTAGCAAGTGAATTATCTAAAATTGATACAGGGAATACTTTTTACATATTAGATGAACCAACCACTGGCTTACATTTTGAAGATATAAGGGTTTTAATGATAGTACTTAATAAACTGGTAGATAAAGGAAATACTGTTTTAGTGATAGAGCATAATTTAGATGTAATCAAAATGGTTGATCATATAATAGACATTGGTCCTGAAGGAGGTAAAAATGGTGGAAAAATAATTTTTAAAGGTTCACCAGAAGATATTATAAATAATAAATTAAGTTACACTGGACAATTCTTAAAAAAAGAATTAAATTAGAAAAAAAAGAAGTATGTCAAAATTAAATCCAAAGGGCTGGAATGAAATAAAAACAAATGATTCATGGGCTATTTTTAAGATCATGGGTGAATTTGTTCAAGGTTTTGAAAAGATGAGTAAAATCGGACCGTGCGTATCTATATTTGGTTCAGCAAGAACTAAAAGAGATGATGAGTATTATCAACTTTCTGTAGATATTGCTCAAAGTATAGTTAAGTCTGGTTATGGAGTTATCACAGGTGGTGGACCTGGAATAATGGAAGCAGCAAATAAAGGAGCTAAAGAAAATGACGGAAGGTCAGTTGGGCTATGTATAGATTTACCTTTTGAACAGTTCGACAATATTTATATTGACAATGACAAGAAAATTGATTTTGATTACTTTTTTGTAAGAAAAGTAGTATTCATGAAATACTCACAAGGATTTGTAGTTATGCCTGGTGGCTTTGGGACACTAGATGAACTCTTTGAAGCAATAACACTTATTCAAACACATAAAATTGAAAAGTTTCCAATTATTCTAGTTGGCTCGAAGTTTTGGTCAGGACTAATTTCTTGGATAAAAGAAACATTACTTCATCAAACAAATACCGTAAGCGCAAAAGACCTAGAGCTGATTCACGTGGTAGACACAAAAGAAGAAGTTATAGAAATATTAGAAGGGTTTCATAAAAGTTTTGGTCTTAGTCCTAACTTTTAAAAGATCAAATTTTGAAAAAATACCTTGTTCTTTTAATTAGCATAACAACTCTACTATCCTTTAGTCAACATGAAATAAAAATCAAAGTTGAGTTAGATACTATTTTAAACATTTTAGAAATTGATCAACAGATATTGCTTGGGGAATTAAAAAACAAAAAGGATTCAATTTATCTGTTAGATTGGAATAATAGCTTTAATTCTAAAAACACCCATTTAGCCAAAAGTTTTTCTGAAGAATATAAAAAAAAGTTTCACCTAGCTAAAGATAAAGAGCGTGGGTTTACTAAAATTGAGAGTATAAAAGATGCTTATGATAATGATTTGATTTATTATAGATTAAAAACTAATCAAGATGTTATAGTAGTGAAGTTAGATTCAATGAACCCTATCATAAGAATTAAATACAGACTTAAGATTCCAAGTAATAAATTCACAGGATACGGATATACAAAGTCTAAGAATTATTATTTACAGTATTGGCATCTTGTTCCGGCAATGAAATTAGATGCTTGGACCTTTTATAGTAACAGGAATTTAAATGATATACCTTCTTCTAAATATAATATAACTGCACTAGAAATTAAGACTCCTGACAATTACCATGTAACTACAGAGCTTAAAGAAACAAAGAGTGAGTTATCAACAAGTAATGGTTTTAAATACAGTTTTTGGGAGTCAAAAGAGATATACGACCCAAAGATATATATAGAAAAAGAAAGGTCTTACACCCTTATAGAGGGAAGTAACTTGATTTTTTCAAAAAATAAAATCACAAAGAGTTATAGTTTAAATAAAAGTCAGCTTGAGGAGAGTGCTAAAAAAGTATTAGATTTTATAGAAAACGAATTAAAGATTAATTATAATAATAAATTTATTTTCAGTGAAGCAGACTACAATAATAATAAAATTTATGATCTAAATATACTTCCTAAAATACTCAAACTATACCCTGAAGAGTTTGTCTATGAACTACAGCTACTGAAAATCCTGTTAAGTAAAGTTTTAGATAATTCACTAATTATTAACCCAAGAAAAGAATATTGGCTTAAAGATGGTGTTCAGATCTACACAATGATACGTTATGTTGAAAAATTCTACCCTAACATATCATTAGCTGGTAGTTTATCTAACTTCCCTGGCTTGAAGAATCTATATGCCTCAAAATTAAAATATAATGATAAATATTATCTAGGTGCACTTCATATGTATAGGATAAATAATACTCAAAAATTAAATATACCTAAAGATTCATTATTGAAATTTAATGAGAGAATAGCGAATAATTATAAATCTGGATTATTACTATATAATTTGAGTAAAAAAATAAAAAAGTTAGAATTTTCTAAAATAATAATCAACACGTTAAAATTGAATAATGAAAACTCTGCATTATTTTTTAAAAATAAAATAAATAAACAATTTGACAATAATAACTCTTATTTAGATTCACTTTTAGAGATTAAAAATATTGATCATTTAAACTACTACTCTGAGACAAAATCCTTGAAGAAATCTTTAAAACACAAACCATTTAAAATTAAATTAGGCAAAGATATTGAAGACCCTAATTTTAACCACGTATATATAACTCCGATAATTAGCTACAAGAACATATATGATGGAGTCAATTTAGGAGCTGAAATTCATAATAAGTCTATATTTAAAAAAGAATTTAATTACAAATTCAAACCTTTATACAGCACTAATTCGAAACAGTTATCTGGTTCAGCAATTATTTTCAATTCAAAAAATGTTAGAAACAAAGATTTATTTTTAGTTAACTATGGGATGTATGCTAATATTAGTTCTTATGATCAAAACTCATTAGCTAAAATATACTCACCATTTATTAATTTTAATTTTAGAAAAAGCACAAATTTAAGAGATAATAAAAGAAGTTCCTTAAGTGCAAGGTTTTTAAAAATATCACACAAAGGAGAAATTATTACTTCACCGGAATATCAAATTTTTAACTTAAAATACACAAGTTTAAATCCAGGACTAATAAATCATAAAAAATGGTTTGTTGATTATCAACTTTCTGAAAGTTTTTCAAAAATATCTTTCAGCTATGAATTTAGAAAATTATATGAAAACAACAGAGAGCTAAATGTTAGAGTATTTACTGGATACTTTATACATAACAATAACAATCAATCCAATAGTTACTTTAACTACTCATTAGATAGGCCAACAGATTACCTATACGACTACAACTATTATGGTAGATCAGAAAATAACGGGTTTTTTAGCCAGCAGATAATCATGGCTGAAGGGGGATTCAAATCCAAGCTAATAAATTCAAATAGTAATAATTTTATATCTACTCTTAATCTTAGCTCAACAATTTGGAAAAACCTTCTACTGTATATAGACATGGGGCTACTAAAAACAAGTTTAGACGACTCTTTTAGATTTGTTTATGACACAGGAATTCGGCTTAATATAATTACTGATTATTTTGAGATATATTTCCCAATTAAATCTAGTGATGAATTAGAATTAAATAGTTCCAAATACAATGAAAAAATTAGGTTTTTATTTACTTTTGAACCTGATGTGTTGTTAGGATTATTTAGAAGGAAATGGTACTAAATTTAAGTGTTGAAATTGCGTACAAGGGATAGATTAACTACATTTGCAAAATCTAAATCGCCTTAATTAATGACAAAAATTTCAAAAGAAGTTAATCCAGTCTTATCTTATAAAGATTTTATTACTGAAGTTATTAATGATTATACAATTGCTGTAACTAGTAGAGAATGTAGCATTCTTGGTAGAAGAGAAGTTCTTACAGGTAAAGCTAAATTTGGAATTTTTGGAGATGGTAAAGAAGTTCCTCAACTAGCAATGGCTAAGTGTTTTAAGAATGGAGATTTTAGATCAGGTTACTACAGGGATCAGACTTTCATGATGGCCATAGGAAAGCTTACTTCACTAGAGTTTTTTGCAGGACTATATGCACATACTGATTTAGATTACGAGCCAATGAGTGCTGGCAGACAAATGGGAGGACATTTCACTACCCATAGCTTAGATGATAAGTATGAGTGGAAAGATTTAACAGCTCAAAAAAACTCTAGTTCTGATATATCTCCAACTGCAAGTCAAATGCCTAGATTATTAGGGCTGGCCCAAGCTTCTAAAATATATAGACATAATAAAGAAATTGATTCTGTAAAGTTTTCTAAAAATGGAAATGAAATTGCTTGGGGTACTATAGGCAACGCTAGTACTAGTGAAGGACTATTTTTTGAAACTATAAATGCTGCAGGTGTATTACAAGTTCCAATGGTAACAAGTATTTGGGATGATGAATACGGAATTTCTGTTCACGCTAAACATCATACGACTAAAGAAAATATATCTGAAATATTGAATGGTTTCAAAAGAACAAATACTAAAGATGGGTATGAAATTATTGAGGTTAAAGGTTGGGATTATGTGAACTTAATTAAGGTTTACGAAAAAGCTGAAAAAACCTGTAGAGAAAAACACATACCTATAATTATACATGTATCTGATTTAACCCAACCTTTAGGTCATTCTACTTCTGGCTCTCATGAGAGATATAAAACTAGTGACCGATTAGATTGGGAGAAAAAATTTGATTGTAACTCCAAAATGAGAGAGTGGATTATATCAAATAATATTAGCACTAATGAAGAATTAATTGAGTTAGAAAAGTCAATTCAAAAAAAAGTAAAAGAAGACAGAGCTAAAGCATGGAAAGCCGTTATATCTATCACAAAAAATGATAAAGAAGAGCTCTTAAATCTTCTAAATAAAATAGATGACAAATTACTGACGGAGAAAACAATTTCTATAATTGACACACTCAAGAGTATAACTGAGCCTAGTAAAAAGGATATAATTTCTACTGCTAGAAAAGTTTTATACAGCCTAAATAAAGTTACTCTAAATTCAAAAATAGAAATAATTGACTGGTTAAAATTAAACATACACAAAAACACTTTAGACTATAGCTCTCACCTATACAGCCAATCTAAATTTAGCCCGTTAAAAATTAAAGAAATAAGACCTTTATATAATACTGACTCTAAAGATGTTGATGCAAGAGTTATATTAAGAAATAATTTTGACAAGATATTAGAACAAAGAAAAAGTGTAATCATATTTGGTGAAGATTCAGGTAAAATTGGGGATGTAAATCAAGGATTAGAAGGTTTGCAAGAGAAATTTGGTGAAACAAGGGTTTCTGATACCGGTATCAGAGAAGCAACAATAATTGGACAAGGCATAGGCCTTTCTTTAAGAGGGCTAAGACCTATAGCAGAAATACAATATTTAGATTATTTACTATATGCTTTACAAATAATGAGTGATGACCTAGCTACGTTACATTATAGAACTAAAGGGAGGCAAAAAGCTCCAATGATTATTAGAACTAGAGGACACAGATTAGAAGGAATATGGCATTCTGGATCACCGCTTGGTGGTATACTTGGATTTTTAAGAGGGATTTATATATTGACTCCTAGAAACATGACTAAAGCTGCCGGTTTTTACAATACAATGTTAGACAGTGATCAACCAGCACTAATCATAGAGTGTTTAAACGCATATAGAGTAAAGGAAAAGGAACCTTATAACCTTTCGGAAATCAGAACCCCTGTAGGTAAAATCGAAGTAGTTAATGAAGGTTCTGATTTAACAGTAGTATCTTACGGCTCAACTTTAAATTTAATACAAGAAGTTGTACAGGAACTATCTGATTTTAACATCTCAATTGAATTAATTGATGTACAGACATTAATACCATTTGATTTAGAAAAAGAGATAAGTAAAAGTGTTTCAAAAACTAACAAGTTATTAATAGTAGATGAAGATGTACCTGGAGGTGGAACTGGTTATATACTGAATGAATTGATTTCTAACCAAAATATTTACAACTTCCTAGATAGTGAGCCTAAAATATTAAGTGCAAAAGATCACAGACCAGCATACGGGACAGATGGGGATTATTTTTCTAAGCCTTCAAAAGAAGATGTTTTCGAATTAGTTTATGAAATCATGAACGAATCGGACCCTCATAATTTTCCTAAATTATTGTAATAACTTAAAGATTAATTCTTTTAAAAGATCTGAATTTGAAATATTTACAGCTCCCAACCCTTTAGATTTCAAATCAAAATCTCTTAAAATAGAAATTTTAGAAGAAATATCTTTCATGGAATAATTCCTTGCTGCTGATGAATAATCTTTAACAAAATATGGATTAACTTTTAATACTGATGATGCTGATCTATCAGATTTATCAGAAAGACTATGATAAATAAATAGTTTTAAAAAGAAATCAAAAACTAGAGATATTACAACTACAATAGGATTTGATTTTGGGTTTTTTGAAAAGTAATCTATAATTTTCATGCATTTAGAAAAATCTTTTTCACCAATTGCCTTTCTAAGCTCAAAAACATTAAATTCTTTTGAAATGCCAATAAATTTCTCGATATCATTAACGTTTATGGATTTATCTTTAGATTTTACTACGATTAATTTATCTAATTCATTAGCAATTTTATTAATATCCGTTCCTAATAACTCAGTAATTAAAAAGGAAGATTTCTTGTCGATTGTGAAATTAAAAGATTTTAGATAAGAGATGATCCAGTCTTGTGCTTGATTATCATATAGTTTTTTACTTTCAAAAATGAAACCATTTTTTAAAATTGCTTTATAAATTGCCTTTCTTTTATCCAGAGACTTGTGTTTAAAATTCAAAACAAGAATTGTAGAATCCAAAGGGTTGTTTACATAGCTAATCAGATCTTCTAAAGAATTCCCATCTACATCTTTTTTAATTAGCTCTTGGGCTTCTTTTACAATAACTAGCTTTTTTTCTGACATAACAGGATATTGCTTAGATATTGATATAATTTCACTAATTGAAGTATCTTTTCCGTAGAGAATATTTAAATTAAAATCTCTTTCATGATCCTGAAGTGAGTTGTTTTGAATTAGTTTAGTTAAGTGGTCAATATAATACTCTTCCTCTCCCATAAATAAATAAACAGTAGAATAAGTACTGTTTTTTATATCATTTTCTATTTGTTTAATTAAATTCATAAAAAAAAACGAAATTTGAATTATGTTACAATTGAATTTTCCAAATTATACATTTAAAATCAAAAATATAGAAAATGAAGATTATATTTTTGATGAAATTAGAAAAAAATACATTAAGCTAACAAAAGAAGAATGGGTCAGACAAAATTGTGTTAATTTTCTTGTGAAGGAAAAAAAATTCCCTCAGGTTTTAATTAATGTGGAGAAGACTTTAAAAATCAATAATTTAAGCAAAAGGTATGATATTGTTGTATACAATTCAGACGGAAGTATTAAATTACTTGTGGAGTGTAAATCTCCTGAAATTAAAATAACTCAAAAAACTTTTGATCAAATTGCAATTTATAATATGAGTTTAAATGCTGACTTACTTATGATAACAAATGGAATTAATCATTATTATTGTAAAATTGATTACGAGAATCAATGTTATAAATTTATAAATGACATTTACAATAAATGAAAGTAGCTGTAATAATATTAAATTGGAATGGAATAAAACTACTAGAGGAATTTTTACCTATTCTAGTTCGTTATTCTAATAATAATGCGCAAATTTACATGATTGATAATAAATCAACAGATCATTCAGTTGAATATGTCTCTTCCAACTTTCCATTAGTAAATATTGTTCAAAATAAAGAAAACTATGGCTATGCCAAGGGTTATAACGAAGGTCTAAAAAAAATAGATGCAGATGTCTATTGTTTATTAAATAATGATGTTGAGGTTACAGAAAACTGGCTAGAACCTCTTATAAAAGAATTTAAATCAAATCAAAATACAGCGGTTGCACAACCTAAAATATTAAATTATAATCAAAGAGAATATTTTGATTATGCTGGAGGAGCAGGTGGATATATTGATAGTTTAGGATTCCCTTATTGCGATGGTAGAGTACATAACATTATAGAGAAAGATGTTAATCAATATGATTTTAATAAAGATGTTTTTTGGGCGTCTGGCGCTTGTTTTTTTATTAGAAAAAATGTTTTCAACTCTTTAAATGGATTTGATGAGTCATTTTTTAATCATATGGAAGAAATTGACTTGTGCTGGAGAGTATTAAAACAAGGTTATAAAATCCGATACATATATAACTCAAATGTGTTTCACGTAGGTGGAGCTACCTTAGATTATAATAATCCAAGAAAAACATTTTATAATTTCAGAAATAGCCTAATTACCTTAACAAAAAATATAGAAAAAAACTTAATTCGTACTATCTTTTTAAAAATGATAGTTGATGGGTTTATTGCTATTTATTATTTATTTACATTAAAACTTTCACATTTCTTAGCAATAATTAAAGCTCATTTTGCGTTTTACCATCAAATGCCTAATTTAATTAAAGAAAGAAAAAATATTAATTCTAATTTAGAATATTATAAAACTAATTATATTGTAGTTAAATATTTTAAGTTAAAATATGTTAAGTTTTTTGGTGATTAAGTTTAGCTTTTATTTATTTTTACAATATTAATTTTAATTTTAAAAAATTCAGATGAAAAAAACATTTTTATTAAGTTTATTGACTGTTTTGATTTTAAGTTCTTGTGTTACTAAAAAGGAATACACGTCATTAGAAAACAAACATAGAAACGCACAAGATTTATTAAATACAGCAACTGTTAAGTTAAATGCTTGTATTGAAGAAAAAGTATCAGCAGTAGCTCTATCTACAGCTTACAAGGATCAAGTAGAAGATTTAAGAAGAACTACTCGTGATTTAATGATAAGCACAAAAGACTTAACGATATTAACTTCTAAAGGAGCTGATAATCTTGAGAGATCTCTAGAAAGCATGAAAGAGAAAGATCTGAAAATATCAAGATTGCAAGATGCTGTTAACAAAAAAGACAGTGTAACTTTAGCTATTGTAACTAGCTTGAAGAAAGAAATTGGAATTAATGATCCAGATATTGAGGTTAATGTTGAAAAAGGGGTGGTGTTTATATCTCTTTCAGATAAACTTTTATTTAAAAGCGGTAGCTATGAAGTGACTGAAAGAGCAAAAGAAATTCTTGCTAAGGTTGCAACAGTAGTAAACGGAAAACCTGATTTTGAATGTATGGTTGAAGGTCATACTGATAGTCAATCTTATCAAAATGGAGTTTTAATAGATAACTGGGATTTAAGTGTTAAAAGATCAACGTCAATAGTGCGTGTACTAGAAACTTTAGATGTTAATCCTCAGAAATTAATTGCTGCCGGAAGAAGCTACCATGTTCCTTTAGTGGATAATGAGACTGCAACAAACAGATCAATCAACAGAAGAACAAGAATTGTTATTATGCCTAAAATTGATCAATTTTATGATATGATTGAAAAAGAAATGAAAAGTATGACTGAGTAAATTAGTGATTTTTTTTAAAAACAAAAGAGGTTTAATGTTATATTAAACCTCTTTTTTTATCCTATAATTTTAAGTTTTGCAAATCTTAGTAACAGTTTTTTTACTCCACCATTTTCAAAATTAATTTCAGCTTTAATATCTGCTCCTCTTCCTTCAATATTTACAACTTCACCATTACCAAATCTAATATGTTCAACTATATTGCCAACTACAAGCTTATTGTCAAATAAGTTGCTGTTGTTTGAGTTTTCTTGGATTTTCTTAAAGTTACCCTTAGGCTTTGCAATTACTTTCTTAAACCTAAGCTTATTAAAGCTAGGCTCATTGCTTTCTTTAGCGCGAATTAAGGGCTTGAATTTATTTTCGTTAACGGAAGTTAAGATATCTAAGTATTCTTCATCTATTTCATCAATAAATCTACTTGGTTCCGAATCTGTTAATTTCCCCCATCTATATCTTGATAGAGCGTATGACAAATAAGCTTCTCTTTCCGCTCTAGTTAAAGCTACATAAAATAACCTTCTCTCTTCTTCAAGATCGTTTCTTGAATTTAAATTCATTGCACTTGGAAAAAGGTTTTCTTCTAGACCAACAATATAAACTATTGGAAATTCTAGACCTTTAGCCAAATGTATTGTCATTAGAGCAACTTTGTTCTTATCTTGATCATCCTTGTCTGAATCAGTAGCTAATGCCACATCTTCTAAAAATTCACTAATTGACCCTGTTGATTCAGGAACTTCTCTCTGAATTTCAACAAAATCTTTAATTCCATTTAGCATTTCTTCAATATTTTGAATTTTTGCCTGATCCTCAATCGATGTTAAGGAACTATATGTTTTAATTATTCCAGAATCATTTACCACTTCATTGGCAATATCAAAAGCATTTTTGTTTTTTGCTGAAATTTTAAAAGTCTCTATAAGATTTATAAAATTTGTTATTTTTATTTTTATACCTGAACTAATGTTTATTTTTAACCCTTCTAATTCTTTACACACACTGTACAAAGAAATATTCAAGGTATTTGCTTCAATTAACAGTTTATTAATTGTTGTTTGACCAATGCCTCTAGCTGGAAAATTGATAACCCTTTTAAATGCCTCTTCGTCATTGGAGTTTATGATTAACCTTAAGTAAGCAAGTACATCTTTTATTTCTTTTCTTTGATAGAATGATAACCCTCCATAAACTCTATATGGAATGTTTCTTTTTCTTAACGAATCTTCAAAAGCTCTTGATTGAGCGTTAGTTCTATATAATATCGCGAAATCTTTATTCTGGAGTTGTTTAGAGTTTTTGTTTTCAAAAATAGAACTAGCTACGAACCTACCCTCATCTCCATCTGTTAGCAATCTATTCACCTTAATTTTATTTCCCTCATCATTTTCTGTCCACACAACCTTCTCTAATCTTTTTTGATTCTTTTCAATTAAACTGTTAGCTGCTTTAACTATATTTTTTGTTGATCTATAATTCTGCTCTAACTTAAAAAGCTTAACATCATCATAATCTTTTTGAAAATTTAATATGTTATTAATATTAGCACCCCTAAAGCCATATATACTCTGTGCATCATCTCCAACTACACATATGTTTTGAAACTTATCTGATAATGCCTTCACAATTAGATACTGAGAATGATTTGTATCCTGGTACTCATCTACCAGTACATATCTAAACATGTTTTGATACTTAGATAATACTTCTGGAAATCTAGACAATAACTCGTTTGTTTTGAGTAATAAGTCATCAAAATCCATAGCACCTGACTTGAAGCACCTGTTGACATACTCCGTGTAAATATCTATAAGTCTAGGTCTACGAGCTTGTCTATCAGCTTCAATTAATTCATTGTTTGAATTATACGCCTTAACTGTGATAAGGTTGTTTTTATAGCTTGAAATTCTGGAGTAAATCTGTTTGTATTTATATATCTCTTTATCAAGATTTAGTTCTGATATAATTGAGGAAACCAATCTTTGAGAGTCCTGAGTATCATAAATAGTAAAGTTTGAAGGATAACCTAGTCTATCAGCCTCAATTCTTAAAATTTTCGCAAATACTGAATGAAATGTGCCGATCCACAGGTTTTTAGATTCATTATCTTCTAGCATAGAAGATATTCTTTCCTTCATTTCTTTAGCTGCCTTATTTGTAAATGTTAGAGCTAAAATATTATAAGCATCAACACCTTTACTCATTAAATAAGCAATTTTATAGGTTAAAACCCTTGTTTTTCCAGAGCCTGCACCAGCGATAACTATCATTGGTCCATCTGTCTGTAAAGTAGGTTCTAATTGAGATTTATTTAAATTCTGTAGTAAGTTATTCAATTATCAAATTTTTAAAAGTGAATTTAGAGAATGTAATGGATATTATAATAACATATATCTATTAATTATAAACAATTTAATATGAATATTAAATAATATTAATTAAGGTAAATGATATAAAAAATATTATTTTTATTTATAATGAATTCTAATTTACTAAATACACCTATTGATTATTTAAAAGGCTTGGGTGCTAACAGGTCTGAAATAATAAAAAAAGAATTAAAAATCTTTGATTATAAGGGTTTGGTAAACTTATTCCCTAATAGATACATTGATAAGTCTAAATATTATAAAATTAAAGAACTACCAAATTTTAGCTGTGATGTTCAAATAATAGGTGAAATTTCCAATCTTAGTGAAATAGGTATAGGAAGAAAAAAAAGGTTAGTTGCACATTTTAATGATGGAGAAGATGAAATTGAACTAATATGGTTTAAATCTGTAAAATGGTTAAAGAAAAGTTTACTCCTAAATACTAAATACATAGCATTTGGAAAATTAAATTTTTTCGCTAATAAAGTATCTATTCCTCATCCAGAACTTGAATTATATAAGCCTGAAAGTTTAAGTCTAAGATTAAAACTGCAACCAATTTATCCATCCACGGAAACACTTGTAAAAAAAAGTATTAGCAATAAAGTCATTTCTAACCTGGTGAAGTCTTTATTATTTGATGTAAAATTAAAATTTAAAGAAACTATTCCTGACTATTTGATATCAGAGTTGAAGTTATTAGATAAAAATAGTTCTATATACAATGTACACTTCCCTAAAAACAATGAATTATTATCCGAAGCTATCCGAAGGTTAAAGTTTGAAGAATTACTTTTTCTACAACTACAACTATTGAAAAAAAATATAAACAGAAAAGATAAAATCAAGGGATACAACTTTAATGTTGTTGGAAATAATTTTAATAAGTTTTATAAAGAAGTTCTTCCCTTTGAATTAACAAATGCTCAAAAAAAAGTATTAAAAGAGATTAGAAATGACCTTGGTAGTAACGCGCAAATGAATAGACTATTGCAAGGAGATGTAGGTTCAGGAAAAACTATAATAGCATTTATGACCATTTTAATAGCGCTAGATAATGGTTTTCAAGCTTGTTTAATGGCGCCGACTGAAATTTTGTCAGTACAGCATTATGTAGGTTTTATTGAAATGTCTAAGTTATTAAATATCAATATAGTAATACTTACAGGTTCAACTAAAGCTTCACAAAAAAAAGAGATATATAAGGCCTTAGAGCTAGGTGAAATTGACATTATCATTGGGACTCATTCTCTAATTCAAGACAAGGTTGTTTTTAAAAATTTAGGCCTTGCAATAATTGACGAACAGCATAAGTTTGGAGTAGCGCAAAGAAGTAAACTTTGGGCAAAAAGCACAACCCCTCCACATATATTAATTATGACAGCTACACCAATCCCAAGAACATTAGCAATGAGCGCCTACGGAGATCTTGACATTTCACTAATTGATGAGCTACCACCCGGTAGACGCGAAATCACCACTGTACACAGATATGATAGTAATAGATTAAGTGTATTTAAATTTATTAAAGACCAAATTTCAGAAGGCAGGCAGGTATATATAGTATATCCATTAATTGAGGAAAGTAAAAATATGGACTTCAAAGACCTTATGGATGGATACGAAAGTCTTTCTAGAGAGTTTGAACAACCTAAATATCAAATATCCATAGTTCATGGTAGAATGAAAGCTCAGGACAAAGAGTTTGAAATGAAAAGATTTGAAAATAAAGAAACTCAAATACTCATCGCAACTACGGTAATTGAAGTGGGTGTTAATATTCCAAATGCTTCTGTAATGGTTATTGAAAGCTCCGAGAGGTTTGGTTTATCTCAACTACACCAATTAAGAGGCCGCGTAGGAAGGGGGATTCACAAAAGTTACTGCATATTAATGTCTGGAAATAAACTTAGTAATGAAAGTAAGTTAAGACTAAAAACAATGACCCAAACCAATAACGGGTTCTTAATCGCAGAAAAAGATCTAGAAATTAGAGGTCCAGGTGATATTATGGGAACACAACAAAGTGGGGTTATTGATCTTAAAATAGCAGATTTAATCTCAGATCAAAAAATATTAACTTATGCAAGAAAATTTGCAAAGCAGATCTTAGAGGATGACAAAAATCTCTCCAAAGAAAAAAATAGTAATCTTTTAAACACCTATAACCATCTTGTTAAAAATAAAGACTTGTGGAGCTATATTGGGTAATTAACTGATTATTAGCTAAATTGTACTTGTGAAAAACCTTATATATCTATTTTTCTTTTTCTCAATACTACACTGGCCAGAGAGTTTTTTCTAATAAATTTCCATCTGAAACAATTGATGTTAATCAGGATACATACATTTTAATAAAAAACTCCAATACTGATATTATTGTTGCTGTCAAAGATTTAACTAGAGATAAAATAATTCAACATGCATACATTAATGCTAAGGATAATTATAAATTTATTAATATTCCAGTTGGTAAATATGTTTGCATGTATATGTGGACAGACACACAAGGAAAAAGACATTACAACATAGATGATAAGTCTATGGATTTTCCTGTAAATCAAATAGGTGGCTACGAAATTACAATGCAGAAATCTGTAGCAGGTAATTTAACACAGTCAGCTATTGATGAAGATAATTTTTTTAACAACTAACTTTTTCTTAATTATTTGGAGATAAAAAGTGAAATAGGTTAATTAATCTGCATCTCTTTAATTGTTCGATCAAACTCTTTTTTAAATTCAATATATTTTTCTCCAGTAGCAGGTCCATTAAATCCAGTATGGATTTTAATAACCTCCTTATTTCTGTCTAAAAAAATAGTAGTTGGGTATGAAATTATATTATTAAGCATTGGGAATTTCTCTAACGCTTTTTCTTTATCTGAACTTCCATACTGCGCTAATAAAATTGGATAATTAATTCTAAGCTCGTTTTTTAATTTCAAGATACTCTTTAAGGCCCTCTCTTTAGTTTTTGCATACTCAAAAGCTAGAGCAACAAACTCAATATCTTTTAAATCATTCTCATTAATATAATCGACATAAAATTTAGACTCATCAAGACAATTAGGACACCAACTACCCATAAATTGTATAACCATAGACTTACCGTTATAAAAATCATCATCAATTGAGATTAATTTACCCAAAGTATTTTCAAAAGAAAAGTCAAACTTTTGGCTATTGTTTTTCATAGAGGTTAAACTATATTCATCTGCTAGTTCAAAATCATTATCTAAAACACCCTCTATTATCGTTTTAGAGTGGTTTCCTGCGTACATAACTCCCTTTACACTATCATTGCTCAACTCAGCCTCCAAAAGGTAAGCTCTTGATCCGTTAAAGGTTGACAAAACAATATTACCACCCTTATAACCACCATGCATAAATCCATAATCTCCAGTATTTGTTCTGAATGTAGCACCAATTTCATTCTGTCCAATTGAATTAAACAAACCGATAGAAAGAGATTTATTATCCTTTTCAGGATTAAATGTAAACTTCCATGTATTTGTGATTAATTTTTTATTTTCTTCAAAATCAATATCAAAACGCTTCTTACTTTCATAAGAATTAAAAGGGACTACCCTATCTAAACTCTCAATAACAAAAACACCATCAATTTTGTCTTCAGTCAAAACCCCTTTAATATAGCCCTCAAATACTTTTGAATTTATAAAAATTGAATCCCGTGAATAATCTATTGAAAACTCAACTATTTCTGATGAATTTTTAACAACAAGTGTACTATCATTAATAACAGAAAAATTAAATGGCAGGTATTTATCTTTTTCAACTTCAAGCTTACCTACATAATCAATCGAATTCAGTTGCTCGCTAAAACCTGAATTACAAGATGTTACAAAAATTAAACTAATTACAAAAATAATATATCGCATTGTTGTTTTTATTTTAAAGATCATCAAAAACTTGTGATTAAAAAAAACTTATTCAATTTCATTACAAACTTAGTATTATTATATTTGTATTCTGAAATAGAAATAATGAAAATATCTTACAATTGGATAAAGCAATTTATTAACCTAAAAGATAATACTAAAGATACATCACAGTTATTAACAGAGCTAGGGCTTGAAGTTGAGGGTATCTCTAATTTTGAATCTATTAAAGGGGGATTAAATAATGTTGTTATAGGAAAGGTAATATCATGTGAAAAACATCCAAATGCTGACAGACTTAAGGTTACAAAAGTTAATGTAGGTCAGGAAGAAGACCTTCAAATTGTATGTGGAGCCCCAAATATAGAATCTGGTCAAACAGTAGCAGTTGCAATGATTGGCGCTAAACTCTATTTCAACGATGATGAAATTATTATAAAAAGAAGTAAAATAAGAGGAGAAAGCAGTGAAGGAATGATTTGTGCTGAAGACGAACTTGGTTTAGGTAAGTCTCATGAAGGAATTATTGTCTTTAAAAAAGAATACAAGCCAGGGACTTTAGTTAAAAAAATATACAATGTTGAAAATGATGAAATTTTTGATATTGGACTAACTCCAAACAGAGCTGATGCCATGAGTCATTATGGTGTTGCAAGAGACTTAAAGGTAGGTTTAATGCAACAAGGTGTTAATCTTGAATTGATCACTCCCTCTGTAAGCGACTTTAATGTAGATAATAGAGCTATTAATTTAAAGCTAGATGTTCAAGACTCTAAGAAAACACCTAGATACTGTGGAATTGTAATTAACAACATTAGCGTTAAAGAGTCCCCTGATTGGTTAAAAAATAGATTAAAATCTATTGACCTAACGCCCGTAAATAATATTGTAGACATCACCAATTACGTTCTCCATGATCTAGGACAGCCATTACATGCATTTGACTATGACAGTATCATAGATGATAAGATAAAGGTAACAACTTTAAAAAAAGGAACTAAATTCACTACTCTTGATGGAGTTGAAAGGGAGTTGACTGAAACTGACCTTATGATTTGTAGTGGAAACAAACCATTATGCATGGCAGGTCTTTATGGAGGAATTGATTCTGGAGTTAAGGAATCAACTAAGTCCATTTTATTAGAAAGTGCTTATTTCGACCCTATAACAATTCGAAAATCCGCCAAACACCATGGCCTTAAAACAGACGCATCTTACAGATTTGAAAGAGGTATTGATCCTAACACCACAAAATACGCTCTAAAAAGAGCAGCAATATTAATTAAAGAGATTTGTGGAGGGGTCATTTCTAGTGAAATTGAAGATTTATATCCTGAAAAATTAGATGACTTTGAAGTCCTTTTAAATTACGCTCAAGTAGATAAATTAATTGGTCAAAAAATTGATCACGAAACAATAAAACAAATTTTAACATCATTAGACATTAAAATTAATAGCATAACTGAAGCTGGACTCGGTCTTAGTATTCCTTATTACAGAAATGATGTTCAAAGGGAGGCAGATATTATAGAAGAAATTCTAAGGGTCTATGGCTATAACAACATAAAGTCAAAACAAAAACTTAACTCATCAATTAATGATATTAAACTATTCTCAGAACACAACATACAAAATGCCATAAGTGACACATTGGTTTCTCAAGGATTTTATGAAATAATGACAAACTCATTAACCTCTCCAGAGTTCAGTAGTATTAGTGAGGATGATCAAATAGAAAATGACGTTAAGATATTAAACTCATTAAGTATAGACCTATCTGTATTGAGACAAAGCATGCTATTTACTGGCTTAGAAGTGATATCTCATAATGTAAACAGAAAACAATCTGATTTAAAATTATTTGAATTTGGCAAAACATACAAAAAAATTGAAGCTAAAAAAATTGAAACTAAAAAATTAGCAATTTATATCACAGGGAATATTTCAAAGAAAAACTGGAAATCAAATAACTTAAAGTCCGACTATTATTACACGAAAGGAGTAGTTAAATCTCTTTTAGAAAGACTAGGTGTAAATAACACTACTTCAAAACCCACTACCCTATCGAATATTAATGAAGGGGAAACTTTGTTTATAGGAAAAAAAGAAATAGTTACTTACGGCTCTGTAAAACAAGTAATATTAGACAGCTTCAATATTGATCAAGAAGTGTTTTATGTTGAATTTAAATGGGATACAATTACATCAATGATTAGCAACAAGCCCGTACACGTAAATGAAATTCCTAAATTCCCTAAAGTGTCTAGAGATCTATCTCTTTTAATTGACAATAATATAGATTTCGAGTCAATACATAATGCATGTATCAAAGTAGATAAAAAACTAATTAAAGAAGTGAGTTTATTTGACGTATATGAAGGAGATAAATTGCCTGAAAACAAGAAAAGCTATGGTATTAGTTTCGTAATATCAAGCAACGAAAAAACCTTGTCTGACAAAGAGATTGACAACATCATGAATAAGCTAGTTAAAAGCTTGAATTTAAATTTTGGAGCTGAATTAAGAAATTAGTTATTATACATTTTATTTCTTAAATCCTTTATTTTATCATCCTGCATGTATTCATCAAATTTCATATACCTATCTATAATTCCTTTTGGCGTTAATTCAACAACCCTATTAGCAATAGATTGAGCAAATTGATGGTCATGAGTAGTAAACAAAATAGTTCCTTTAAATTTTTTAAGGGAGTTATTAAATGCAGTTATACTTTCAAGATCAAGATGATTGGTAGGCTCATCTAACATTAAAACATTAGCTCTAAACATCATCATTCTCGACAACATACATCTAACTTTTTCACCACCTGATAATACATTACATTTTTTTAGAGCCTCCTCTCCGCTAAACACCATCTTACCCAAGAAACCCCTTAGATAAACCTCTTCTCTTTCTTCTTCTGTTGTAGCCCAAATTCTTAACCATTCTACTAAATCTAAATCTTTAGTAAAAAAATCATGATTATCAATAGGTAAATATGATTGTGAAGTGGTAATCCCCCAGTCAAAATTACCAGAAAATTTATTTTCACTTGAGTTAATTATTTCATAAAAAGCAGTAGTTGCTCTAGAATCTTTAGAAAAGATAACAACCTTATCACCCTTTGCGATGTTTAAATCAATTGTATCAAAAAGCTTAACACCTTCTAATGTAAAAGATAGGTTTTCGATATTTAATATTTGATCTCCCGCCACTCTATCCCTATCAAATATTATTGCTGGATATCTTCTACTAGAAGGTTTAATTTCCTCAATATTTAATTTCTCGATCATTTTCTTTCTACTTGTAGCTTGTTTACTTTTAGCAACATTCGCACTAAATCTAGCAATAAACTCCTGTAGTTCCTTCTTTTTTTCCTCAGATTTTTTATTCTGCTGAGTACGCTGACGCAATGCTAATTGAGATGATTCGTGCCAAAAAGTATAGTTACCCGAGTAATGAGTTATTTTATTGAAATCAATATCGGATATATGAGTGCAGACAGAATCTAAAAAATGCCTATCATGAGAGACTACTATAATGCAATTATCAAAATTAGCAAGAAAATTTTCAAGCCAAGTTATTGTTTCGTAATCTAAATCATTGGTAGGCTCATCCATGATTAACACATCTGGATTACCAAATAAAGACTGAGCAAGAAGAATTCTAACCTTTAACTTCGCATCAACATCTTTCATTAAAGTGAAGTGCAAGTTCTCTTTAATCCCTAAGTTAGAAAGTAAAGCTGCAGCAGAACTTTCAGCATTCCAACCATCCATTTCTTCAAATTGTTGCTGTAAAACACCTATTTTATCTGCATTTTCATCATTATAATCAGCATATAATTTATCCATTTCAGACTTGACGTCATAAAGGGATTTATTTCCAATAATTACTGTATCTAAAACATTTTTATCATCATATAAATTATGATTCTGTTCCAGTACAGACATTCTTTTAGTAGGCTCCAAATGAACATGCCCAGATGTGGGGTCTAACTTTCCTGCTAATATTTTCAGGAAAGTAGATTTTCCAGAACCATTTGCTCCTATTATTCCGTAACAATTTCCATTATTGAAAGAGGTGTTTACATCGTCAAATAAAACTCTTTTACCAAACTGAACTGAAAGATTTGAGACTGATAACATATTAGATTAAATTATAAATTTTTGCAAAAATATAAAATCTAATCGCCAAAAGCTTAATCTACATTAATTAAATAGGTTTAATTTAACAGGTAATTAACACAATTAAAGTCTATTGATCTATATTTTTGATTAATTATTATATGTTGATGAAAAAAATATTCAAGTTTTTATTAATTTTTATTATTCTTTATGGATGTCAAAATTCTGAAGAAATTACCCACAGCTATGTAGGAGGTGAAATAATCAATCCTATTAATAGAAAATTAACCATATTTAGGTCAAATAAAATTATAGATTCATTAGAGTTAGATAATAATAACAGATTCTTGACTAAAATTAAATCAACTGAAGCTGGTTTTTACGGATTTTATCACGGTTCTGAATATCAATTAATTTTACTAGAACCAAATGACAGTATTACTCTTAGAGTAAACACCTTAGATTTTGACGAATCTTTATCATTCAGTGGTATCGGGTCAAAAAAAAATAATTATTTAATTAACTTGTTTACAAAGTATGAGAACTCAAGAAGAAAGAGGGGGTCTAATTTATATAGACTTAATCCTACTGAGTTTAAAAATAAAATAGATTCCATAAAATTAAATGAAGTTAGATTATTGAAAAAATTTACTTCTTCTAACCCTAACTCACAACTATTCAAAAAGGTTGCGATGAACACTATTAATTATATTTTCAACTCTAAAAAAGAAGCATATCGTTTTATAGAAATGAATAATAATGACGAAATAATCTATCCAGAAAATTTTTATGATTTTAGAAAAAAAATAGACTACAACAACAGCTTACTTGAAGGATTTTATCAATACTACAATTTTTTATTTCCACATTTTGACAATTTAGCATATGAAAAATTTGTTGATTCTTATAACAGTAATTCTTTTAGCAAAGGTAACCTTGATTATAATATGATTAAATTAGACTTGATTGACAGTTTAGTTCAGAATATTGAAATAAAATCTAGATTAACTTCATTTATAACAAGAAGATTCCTGTCTTTTAGCAAATCTAAAAATGAGACAGATAAAATATACAACCACTATTTAAATATAAATAACAACCCAAATAACAAGGAAGTGAATAGGGTGACCAGGTTATACAATAGTTTAAAAAAACTACAAAAAGGAAAAAAATTACCTTTAATTGAGCTAGTTAATACCAATAAAATACCGGTGAATATAAATAATTTAATCACTGATAAATCAGTGATTTACTTTTGGAGTAAAAATTCAAAGAACTCTTATAAATATAGCCACGATAAGGTAAAAGAATTAAAAGAAGCTTATCCTAATATTAACTTTATATCTATAAACATAGACAAAATTAATAGTAATCAATGGTTAAGTAAATTGAAGAGAAATTCAAATTATTGTAATTGCAATAATTGTAAATTAAAGCTCCCTGTTAATGAGTATAAGTTACGTAATGTAGATATAGCAAAAAAACTTCTCGGAATTCAATATATCAGAAAAACAATTATCGTAGATTCAAAAATGAATATTATTGAATCAAATATAAATTTATTCAGTGATGATTTTAATGAACTTATAAATTAATTACCTTTTTTGTAATCACTAAGAAATTTCTCCAATCCAATATCAGTTAACGGGTGTCTTAATAAGCCCGTAATAGAACTTAAAGGCCCTGTCATAACATCAGCTCCGAGTTTAGCACAATCTATTACATGCATCGTGTGTCTAACCGATGCAGCAAGAATTTGTGTAGTGAAACCATAATTATCATAAATCTGTCTAATTTCTGCAATTAAATTTAAGCCATCAGTTGATATATCATCTAATCTTCCAATAAACGGAGAAACATATGTAGCACCTGCTTTTGCGGCTAATAATGCCTGCCCTGCAGAAAAAACTAAAGTAACATTTGTTTTCACACCATTGTCGCTAAAGTATTTAGCAGCTTTTATACCATCCTTAATCATCGGTAATTTGACTACTATTTGTTTATGCAAGTTTGCTAAGACCGTTCCTTCACTTATCATATTGTCAAAGTCTGTTGCGATAACTTCAGCTGAAACATCACCGTCTACTATTTCACAAATATCTTTATAGTGTTGTAAAATATTTTCTTTTCCTGTAATTCCTTCCTTCGCCATTAGGGAAGGATTTGTAGTCACACCATCTAAAACACCCAAATCTTGTGCTTCTTTAATTTGATCTAAGTTTGCGGTATCAATAAAAAATTTCATAGTATTTAATTTTTTATAAAATTACAATAAATAAAGATTTTAGAAATTATAACACATGGAAACATATTAACATAAACATGAACAATATTAATAACTTTTCATTACGATATATTCAAATAATTTTTGAGGAAGAAGAAGCTTCAAATAAGGAGCCATTCGCTCTAAGAAAGAACCTACAGTATATTTTTTGTTTGGATTTTTTGTTTTAATTATTTTAAAAATCAATTTAGCTATCAAAAGAGGGTCAGAACCACTATCTACGTGCTCATTCATTAGCCTAAGAGCTTTCGAATAACCAGAAAAATAAGCTGATTTCTCCTCATTAGGTGCGTGATACCTTCTTGAGGCAATATTAGTTGCAAAATCTCCAGGAGCTATAGTAACAACTTTAATATTAAATGGCTTAGTTTCCATATTTAAAGTTTCTGAAACCAAATCTAATGCTGATTTAGCAGCACTATAGATTGACCTGTATGGAGTGCCTACATAAGCAGCTACTGATGTGATATTAATAATTAAACCTTGATTTTTAGATCGCATTTTGGGCAAAACACATTTCATAACATTTATTGGGCCAAATAAATTTGTTTTAAAATTGTTTTCAATTTCTTTTTCAGGAATCTCTTCTAAAGGTCCAGTAATACCTACACCAGCATTGTTAATTAAGACATCTATTTTACCTTCAATTTTAATTATCTTATCAACACACAAATTAATACTCTCTAGATTTTTAACATCAAGGTCTAATAATTCGAATTTAGAATTCAAGTAATTTGATGAATTTCTACTAGTACCATAAACTTTGAATCTATTAATAGTTAAAAAATCACCTATAGCTTTACCTATCCCAGATGAAGCACCGGTAATAAAAATTACTTTTGACATGATTATGAAAAGTTTAGAAAAGAAATATATAAAAAAAAAGGCAAGTTACCTACATCACACTGCTACAACCGTATACCTTTGCTGTGTTCCCACTCTGGAGGATTAAACAGGAGCTAGTTGTGTAGGACTTGCCGTGACAAATATACAAATGATTTATAATACGTTAAGATTTTTTTAAGTTAATTTAAATAAATAAATTGCCATTAATCTATGAATATGACTTTCAAAATAATACAAAATATTCTATTATTAATTTTAGTAGGGTGCAACAATAGTATTGACGGTAATTTAAAAATTACATCTAACATTACTAATACTATTAAATCTAACGAGGTAGTTAAAATATCTATAAATGAACCATTTGATTCAATTAAAATTTTCAATTCCAATAAATTAATTTATAGTAGCATTAATAATACGCTTAATAACATAAATATTGATTTAACTATTTTTAAACTTGGTGAAAATAACATAAAAGTAGTCTCATTTTTCAAAAAATATAACAAATCAAAAAAATATAATTTTATTGTCTTGCATAATAAAAAGCCAGAGTTATTCTATTATAAAATAATTAATACATATCCTCATGATATTAATTCCTACACTCAAGGGCTTGAATTCAATAACGGTTTTTTATATGAAAGCACAGGGAAATATGGAAAATCAAAACTTAGAAAGGTCAACTATAAAACTGGAGAAGTTTTACAAGAAGTTGATCTTTTAAATAAATACTTTGCTGAAGGTTTAACAATTATAAATGATAAGTTAATTCAACTTACATGGAGAGAAAAAATTGGATTAATCTATGATCTAAACAATCTAAACTTAATTGATCAATTTTACTACAATAAAAGTTTAGAAGGGTGGGGATTGTGTAATGATAAAAACAAAATATATAAAAGTGATGGAACCGAAAAAATTTGGATATTAGATCCTGATACATACAAAGAAATAGATAATCTTCAAGTTTATACTGACAAGGGAAAAGTTAATGGCTTAAATGAATTAGAATGGGTGAACGGTAGAATTTACGCGAATAGATACTTGAAAAATGGTGTTGCTATTATCAATCCAAATAACGGTGCTGTTGAAGGTGTTATTGACCTTTCTGGGTTAAAAGAAAAGGTTACTACTCATGACGGGTTAGATGTGTTAAATGGTATCGCCTTCAACCAAGAAAGCAAAACATTATTTGTAACAGGAAAAATGTGGGATAAAATGTTTGAAATTAAAATAATCAAAAAATAAGAAGTCGAAATTTGATATGAAAAAGATATTTTATTTAACACTATATATTGTTATTATAATTTTTTGGAGTTCCTGTAGGGATGATTTTAATTTTAAGATTACTGAAACTCAATTAAGTTTTTCTAAAGACACCGTATATTTAGATACTATTTTTACTAACATTGGTTCTAGCACCTACAATTTAAAAATATATAACAACTCTAACGACAATATTTTAATCCCTAGCATAAACCTTGAAAATGGTGAAGATTCCTATTATAGATTAAATGTGGATGGTATGTATGGTGATCAAAGTAATTCCGGAAAACACTTCGAAAATGTTGAATTACTAGCAAAAGACAGTTTGTTTATATTTATAGAAACCACTCTAGATATTGCAAATTTAACAAATGAGTCTAATCAGTTTTTGTATAATGATCAAATTAATTTTGACACTGGTTTTAATTCTCAAGCAGTAGAGTTAATCACATTAGTAAAAGATGCAGTATTTATCTACCCGCATAAATACATTGACGAAAATACTGGAGAAACAATTACTGAAACATTGAGTTTTGATACCGACAATGATGGCATTACTGAAGAAACTAATTTACAAGGGCGATTTTTATTAGAAAATGAATTGAATTTTACAAATGAAAAACCATATGTCATATATGGATATGCTGCTGTACCAGAAAATAGCATATTGAACATAGACAGAGGTGCAAGAATTCATTTTCATGCTAACTCAGGAGTAATAGTAACCAACGGAGCTTCAATTCATGTTAATGGAGAGTTTAGCGAAAATCAAGAAACATTAGAAAATGAAGTTATTTTTGAAGGAGATCGACTAGAAGATAATTTCGACAACGTTCCTGGACAGTGGGGTACCATTTGGCTATTTCAAGGTAGTATTAACAACATTGTAAATTATTCAACAATAAAAAATTCAACAATTGGAATCTACACTGAAGGTTTTTTGAATTCTAGTAATCAATTAGTTATTAATAATTCTAAAATTTACAATTCCAGTAATTTTGGAATTTTAGCAAAGTCATCTTCCATAGAAGCAAGTAATTTAATAATTAACAGAAGTGGTCAGTCTTCATTTGCTGCTACATATGGTGGAAATTATAATCTAACTCACTGTACAATAACTAATTATTGGAATAGTAGTTTTAGACAATTCCCTAGCTTATTAGTGAATAACTATTGGATTGATAATAATGGGGAAATATTAAATAACCCAAACTTGAATTTTAATATAAGTAACAGCATTATTTATGGAAATGAAAATATTGAGTTTTTAGTTGAACAATTCGATGACACAAATTTAAATTTTAAATTTCAAAACTGTTTGATTAAGTTTAATGACATTAATAACAATTTATCAAATGAAATTAATTATGATTTTTCTAACATAAATAATTATGAAAACATATATTTCAATTTGAACCCTGATTTTAAAAATGGGTACAACAATGAATTATTTATTTTACAGAATTCTGAAGCAATTAACCGAGGGAACTCACAACAAGCATTATTATTCCCTTTAGATATACTAAATACAAACAGAGTAGACTCACCTGACTTAGGTGCTTATCAACATATTATAATTAATGATTAATTTAAGTTGAAAAAAGAGGGAATTTATTCATCATTAAATTCACAGCATTAGCAATTTCCTTTAACCTATCCTCATTATCATGATTAATTATAGCTTCATCTATAAAATTCACAATTTTAACCATATCATTTTCGTCTAGCCCTCTAGTTGTAACAGCTGCAGTTCCTACTCTAATACCAGAAGTAATAAATGGTGATTTATCATCAAATGGAACCATGTTTTTATTTACAGTAATATCGGCAACTTCAAGAGCATGTTCAGCAGATTTACCATCAATATTCTTACTCCTAAGATCAATTAACATCATATGATTATCTGTACCATTAGAGATAATATCATAACCTTTCTTTATAAATTCCTTAGCCATTATCTCAGCATTCTTTTTAACTTTTAAAATATAATACATATAATCATCTTGCAGGGCTTCTCTAAAAGCAACAGCTTTAGCAGCAATTACGTGTTCTAGCGGCCCACCTTGATTTCCAGGAAATATTGCAGAATTAAGCATAGAAGACATCTTTTTTAACTTGCCACTTTTTAATTTAATTCCAAAAGGGTTTTCAAAATCCTCTCCCATTAATATTAAACCACCTCTTGGGCCTCTTAAAGTCTTATGAGTAGTAGTAGTCACTATGTGGCAATGAGGAATAGGATCATTTAAAATACCCTTAGCAATTAATCCAGAGGGGTGAGAAATATCTCCTAATAATATTGCATTTACACTATCAGCTATAACTCTAAATCTTTCAAAATCCATATCTCTAGAATAAGCAGAAGCACCAGCTATTATCATCTTTGGTTTCTCTCGTGTAGCAATTTCTTGTATTTTGTCGTAGTTTAAGGTTCCAGTTTCTTTTTCTACTCCATAAAAAACAGGATTATATAATTTTCCAGAAAAATTAACGGGGGATCCATGTGTTAAATGTCCGCCATGAGATAGATCAAATCCTAGAATTTTATCACCAACGTTTAAACAAGCAAAGAATACTGCAGAATTAGCCTGACTACCTGAATGTGGCTGTACATTAGCCCAACAAGCACCAAAAAGCTCTTTAGCTCTTTCAATTGCTAATAATTCAATTTTATCAACTACCTCACAACCACCATAATATCTCTTTCCTGGATATCCTTCAGCGTACTTATTAGTTAGAATTGAGCCAGTAGCTTCCATTACATCATCACTGGTATAATTTTCAGAAGCTATAAGTTCAATGCCTTTAGTTTGTCTAGTTTTTTCTTCTTTAATTAATTCAAAAATTAATTTATCTTTTGACATGGAATCTATTGTTAAAATTATTATTCAAAAATAAACAAATGATAAGTTTAACAATACAAAAAACATATATTTGGTATCTTAGTTATTAAAAACTAATTAACAATAACTAGTTTTCTCAAAATGAAGGGTAAAATAAATATAATAAATAAGAAAGCTAGATTTGAGTATGAAATTCTTGACAGATATAATGCTGGAATTGTATTAACCGGATCTGAAATAAAATCAATAAGAATTGGGAAAGCATCTATCAGTGAAAGCTTTTGTGAGTTTAATGAACATATTGAATTATTTGTAGTTAATATGAATATAGAAACTTACAATTTTTCCTCAAGCTTCAATCATTTACCAAAATCAACTAGAAAGTTATTATTAAATAAGAAAGAGCTCCTTAAATTAAATAAAAGCGTAAACAATTCTGGCCTAACAATCATCCCTTTGAAATTATACCTTAACGAAAAAGGAATTGCTAAACTAGAGATTGCACTTGCTAAAGGAAAAAAATTATACGACAAAAGACAAACAATGATTGATCGTGATAATAAAAGAGATTTAGATAGAGTCAAAAAAGAAAACAAGAGTTAATTCTTCTCTTTTAGAAGAGGTACAAACTGAAATTCTCCATACTCAACTTTATCAAATTTTTCTTTAGACACCCTTGTTATTACTGTCATTTTTTGAATTTTATCACCAACAGGTATTATTAATTTCGCATTGATTTTAAGTTGACTCAGTAACATTTTTGGAATAAATGGAGCACCTGCTGTAACAATAATTGAATCATATGGCGCTTCATTTTCAAAGCCTTTATAACCATCACCAAAAATAAGTTTTTTAGGATAATAACCAATTTTTGGCAAAAATAAGCTTGTCTTTTTAAACAATTCCTTTTGCCTTTCAATTGAATACACAATAGCTCCAAGCGCACATAAAACCGCAGTCTGATAACCACTTCCTGTCCCAACTTCTAATACTTTATCACCTTTACTTATTTTTAATAATTCTGTTTGGAAAGCGACTGTATATGGCTGAGATATTGTTTGACCAGCTGAAATTGGAAAAGCTTTATCTTGGTAAGCGTGATCTAAAAAGCTTGAATCCATAAATAAATGCCTAGGTATTGACTGAATGGCATTTAAAACCTTTAAATCTGAGATCCCTTTGTTTTTTATTTCTAGGACTAATTTATTTCTTAAACCCTTATGTCTTAATGTATCTTTCAAGGCTATAAAAGTAAATATATTTCCATTATAATTCTAAGTTTATTATGGATATAAAAATATTACATTTGTAGTATAATATAAACTAGTTAAAATGATAAAAGGTATTGTAATTATTGGAGCCGGAACTATGGGTAATGGTATTGCTCATACGTTTGCGCAGAGTAACTTTAAAGTTGACTTAATAGATGTTAGTCAGGTTTCATTAGACAAAGCAATGAAAACTATATCTAACAATTTAGAAAGAATGGTAACTAAAGAAAAGATTTCAGAATTAGAAAAAATCAATACACTTAATAATATCACTACAAGCACAAGTATTAAAAACACTTCAAAAAACACTGATTTAGTTATAGAAGCTGCAACTGAAAACTTAGATTTAAAACTAAAAATATTTAAAGAATTAGATGATTATTATACTGAAAATACACTATTAGCTTCCAATACTTCATCCATATCTATTACTCAGATTGCTTCAGCCACAAACAGACCGCATAAAGTTATAGGTATGCATTTTATGAACCCCGTTCCTTTGATGAAACTTGTTGAGGTAATAAAAGGCTATGAAACCAATTTAGCAACTTTAAATTTGATTACTGAAATAGCTAAACTTATCAATAAGGAACCTGTAGAGGTTAATGATTATCCTGGCTTCATAGCTAATAGAATTTTACTTCCGATGATTAACGAAGCTATTGAATCTCTTCATCACGGCGTTAGCTCTGTTAAAAATATTGATGATATCATGAAATTAGGCATGGGTCATCCGATGGGCCCACTTCAGTTAGCTGACTTTATTGGATTAGATGTTTGTTTGTCAATATTAAATGTAATGTATAAAGGTTTTAAAAGTCCAAAGTATGTTGCCTCACCTTTACTAGTTAACATGGTTCAAGCTGGAAAATTAGGAATTAAATCAAAAGAAGGTTTTTATGATTATTCAAATAATAAAAAAGCGGAAGTTGTATCTAAACAATTCCAATAGTCATTATGGGTATAAAAAATCAAATAAGTTTTATTCATAAACAAATTGGCAATGAAGTTTGTCTAGTTGCTGTTTCAAAAACAAAAAGTGAAAGTGAAATTATAGAAGCTTATAATTGCGGACAAAGAGTTTTTGGGGAAAACAAAGTACAAGAACTAGTGTCAAAACAAAATAATCTACCCAAAGATATAAATTGGCATATGATTGGGCATTTACAAAGAAATAAAGTGAAGTATATTGCCCCCTTTATTGATCTAATTCATGCAGTCGATAACATCAAATTATTAAAAGAAATAAATAAACAAGCAAAAAAAAATAACAGAACAATAGACTGTCTGATTCAAATAAAAATATCTAATGAAGAGAGTAAGTTCGGCATGGAGTATAAAGAGGTTCTTGAATTAATAAGTAGCGTAAATAAATCAGGTTTTGAAAATATCAATTTAACTGGCTTTATGGGAATGGCTAGTAATACTAATAATCAAGACATTCTAAAAAAGGAATTTAGCTTGTTAAATAGTTTTTTTAAAGAATTAAAGCAAACAAATAAAAATTTAACAAAAATATCCATGGGTATGAGCAATGATTATCAATTAGCTATCGAATGTGGCAGTAACATGATAAGAGTTGGAAGTAATATTTTTGGATCTAGAAATTAAAAAATATCATATACAGTATTGTAGACATAGAGACAACTGGCGGTAAATTCAATGAAGAAGGAATTACAGAAATTGCTATTTACAAATTTGATGGGAAAGAGATTTTAGATAAGTTTATTTCTTTAATTAATCCTGAAAAAGACATCCAGCCATTTGTAGTAAACCTTACAGGGATCAATAATAAAATGCTTCGAAATGCACCTAAATTTCATGAAGTTGCTAAAAGAATACTAGAGATAACTGAAGAAACTATCTTTGTTGCTCATAATACCTCTTTTGATTACAGAATATTAAAAACTGAGTATGACAGACTTGGCTATAACTTTAAAAGAAACACATTATGTACTTTAGAACTATCAAAGAAATTAATTCCAGATATGGATTCTTATAGTCTAGGTAAATTAACCAGACAACTAGGAATACCTATTACGCAAAGACACAGAGCTAGTGGAGATGCGTTAGCTACTGTAAAATTATTTAAACTATTACTTGATAAAGATTTAGACAAAAACATTATTATTGAAAATATTAAAAATACAAGTAAATCCAATTTACCTAAAAATCTAAATGAAATATTAGATGAATTACCAAACTCTACAGGGGTCTATTATATGCATAATAAAACTTCTGATATAATTTATATAGGAAAGAGTAAAAACATAAAAAAAAGAATTAATCAACATTTTACTGGTAAAGACAATAAGTCAAACAAGTTACAGCTAAATACAATATCAGTTAGTTATGATGAAACTGGAAGTGAATTAATAGCTCTTTTAAAAGAGAATAATCAAATTAAATTACACAAACCAATATACAATAGGAGGCTAAGAAAAACTGTCTACCCTTATGGTATTTACAAACACTATGATGAAAATAATTATATAAATTTAAAAATCTCTAAAATAGATCTTACTAAAAAACCATTAACTACATTCAAGAATATTAATAATGCTATTGCTTTTTTAAATAAATTAATAAATGAAAATAATCTATGTCAGAAACTTTGTGGAATTTATAAGTCTAAGGACAGTTGTTTTAGATATACAATTAAAGAATGCTCAGGCGCATGTATAAATTTAGAAAAACATGAGAAGTATAATGAAAGGCTTACAAAAGCTATTGGTTATCTAAATTTTGAAAATCAAAATTTTGCAATACTTGACAAGGGTAGAAACATAGGTGAGAATAGTTTCGTTTTAGTAGAAAATGGTTTGTTTATTGGTCTAGGATATTTTAACTTAAACTTTCAAGTAGATAATATAGATGTTTTAAAGAAGATTTTAATAAAAATGGATGATAACAAAGATAATCAACAAATTATTCAGAGATTTCTAAAGAAATCAAGAGGAATTAAAATTTTACATTACTAAAATGGATAATAAACCTACAAACTCGTGGAGAAAAAGAATTCATGAAATAATTTATGAAGCTGATACTAAAGCTGGAAAAAAATTTGATATACTTTTGCTAATAACCATTATAATCAGTGTTATTCTAGTAGTTTTAGAAAGCGTTGAAACTATAAATCTAAAGTATAGTGTTTTTTTAAATTTATGCGAATGGGTAATTACAATATTATTTAGTTTAGAATATATAATGAGAATTATTTGTGTAAAAAAACCTTTAAAATATATATTTAGTTTTTATGGAATAATTGACTTGCTTTCAACAATCCCTAAATATATTTCATTATTTATTGTGGGTACACAACCTATCGCAGCTCTTCGAGCATTAAGGCTCATGAGAGTATTTAAAATCTTAAAAATGAATAGGTTTATTGGTGCTTCCACTAATTTTAGAAGATTATTGATAGCAAGTAGAGCCAAAATCATAGTATTTCTTTTGTTTATAATTATTCTTTCAATAATTCTTGGTACAATAATGTATTTGATTGAAGGAAATTTAAATAATGGATTTGAAAATATTCCTAAAAGTATTTATTGGGCAATTGTTACTCTTACCACAGTAGGATATGGAGATATAGTCCCATCAACTACATTAGGACAGGTTTTTTCATCTTTAATAATGATATTAGGGTATAGTATTATAGCTATTGGTATAGTTACTTCAAATATGTCATTGGCACAAAGAAAAGAATTGAAGTTAAACACACAATCATGTTCAAATTGTTTAGAGAATATACATACTGATAATGCAAAATTTTGTTCAAAATGTGGTGAATCTTTAGCAGATGTATAAATATTTAATATCAATTGTTGGGCCAACAGCTATTGGTAAAACAAGTTTAGCAATACAATTAGCAGAAAAATACTCCACTGAGATTATATCAGCTGATTCCAGACAGTTTTATAGGGAAATGAACATAGGGACAGCAAAGCCTTCAGTTAGTGAGTTAAATAGCGCTAAACACCATTTAATAAATAATAAAAGTGTTGTAGATAATTACTCGATAGGAGAATTCGAGCAAGATGCAATCAAACAAATATCTAACATACACAGTAGATCTAATATTGCAGTACTAGTTGGTGGTTCTGGCTTATATTTAGATGTTATTAATTACGGTCTTGATCAAATACCAAAAACTGAAAAAAATATAAGAAATTCATTAAATAATGATTTTGAGAGCAAAGGTTTAATATACCTACAGAATAAGCTAAAGAAAATAGACCTAATTACTTACAATAATATTGACTTAAACAATTCCAGAAGGATAATAAGAGCGTTAGAGGTGACAATTTCTAGTGGAAAACCATATTCGTCATTTTTAAATAAAAAAAAAGTTGATCGTGATTTTAAAGTAATTGAAATTGGTATTAATGCTGAAAGAGAATTGGTATATCAAAGAATAAATAACAGAGTTGATGATATGGTCAATCAGGGACTGATAAATGAAGTCAAAAAATTAATTAAGTATAAACATCTAAACAGCTTAAATACTATAGGATATAAGGAAATATTCAGATATCTAAATGGAGATATAAGTTTAGAGTTTGCTGTAAATGAAATAAAGAAAAATTCAAGAAGATTTGCTAAAAGACAAATAACTTGGTTTAAATCAAATAATAATATTATCTGGTTTAACCAAAACTATAAAATAGATAATATAATTAAAGTTATAGATGAACTAATTAGCAACTAACCTAAAACCCTCACCATGAATATTAATAATCTCAACTGAATCATCATTTTTTAAATACTTTCTAAGTTTAGCAATGTATACATCCATACTCCTTGAAGTAAAATAATTGTCATCTCTCCAAATTTTAGTTAATGCCAATTCTCTAGGCATTAAATCATTCTTGTATAAGATCAACATCTTCAAAAGAAGATTTTCTTTTGGTGAAAGCTTAACAGGTGAGTTATTTAAATAAGATAAATGTCTTAACTTAGAATTTAAATGAAAACTACCGAAAGTAAACTCAAATTCAGATGAGTCTACCATTGATGCTCTTGTATTTCTATTTATGATTGCATTAATTTTCATAATTAAAACTTCGCTATCAAAGGGTTTTTTCAAATAATCATCTGCACCTACCTTATAACCTTTAAGAACATCTTCCTTTAAAGATTTAGCTGTAAGAAAGATAATTGGAATATCAGGATTTTTTTCTTTTATTTCTTTTGCTAGAGTAAATCCATCTTTGTATGGCATCATAACATCCAAAATACACAAATCAAAATCATGTTTTTTGAATTTCTCGAACCCTTCCATCCCATTTTTAGCGTGAATTACATCATAATTATTAAGTATTAGATAATCTCTTAAGATAATTCCAAAGTTCTGATCATCTTCAACTAATAATATTCTATTATTTAAATCACTCATATTAATTTATTTATTTTGTTATTGTATACTGGTAATATTATTTTAAAGGTACTTCCATTACCAGGTGAACTATCAACAGAAACCTCACCTCTATGAAATTTGACTATTTTTTTTACGTAAGCTAAACCCAATCCATGACCTTTCACATTATGTAAATCACCAGATTGTTCACGATAAAATTTTTCAAATATTTTACTTTGAACATCCTTAGACATACCAATGCCATTATCAGAAATAGATAAAATAATATCTTTTTCATTTAATATCTTATCAATATTGTGAGTAGAAATTTTAATTATTGGATTTTTATCTGAATACTTAATAGCATTATCAATAATATTGATAATTACATTAGTGAAGTGAGTTTTATTAGCTCTAATATTAGTGAAATTTGAATTTAATTCTAATTCAATTTGACCTTGTTTGTTTTTCATTATTAAATCCAAATGACTAACAGCTTTATGTATCAAGCTGTGTAAATCGTGATCAGATTTCTTAATATTTAATTCGTTTCGTTCAAGTCTAGAAATTCTTAGAACATTTTCAACCTGATCATTCATTCTATTATTTTCAACCTTTATCATATTTAAATAACCAATAACCTTATCTTTATTGTCAATGATTTTTGGGTTTTTTATTGAATCCAACACAAGGTTTATCGTCGCAATTGGAGTCTTAAACTCATGAGTCATATTATTTATAAAATCGGATTTAATCTGCGCAATTTTTTTTTGTTTTAGTAGTTGTGAAATTGTACTAATATAAACTATTACAATAATTATTGTGAATATTATAGAAAGCAAGATAGCTTCAACATATGATGAACCAGAAGACAGAAATTGATTTTTTAGATTTGGAAAATACATATTTAAGCTAAAATCACTTGAGTTATTATTATCTGTAAATATTGGAGTATTGAACAGTAAATTCTCATGCTGATTATTATAATCAAAGCTTTCAGATTGAACTCTAGTTAGTAGTTCTTTATCAAAAATACCGAATTCAAAATTCAAAATTAAATTATGTTCTGACAATGCTTTAGTTATGAGATTATTTATCTCTTTTTTAGAAACTCTTCTATGAATTGGATTTCTTTTAGCTAAATCTTTGTAAGCAGTCTCAAAAAGAATCTCTTTACTTCTTGAAATTTCACCAATTCTTAAAAGTAATTGTTCGGGTGTAAACTGTTTTGTGTCTCCAGAACTAGTAACGCTAAATAATTTCTGTTCTCTTTCGTTAGATACTCTTGTAATATTAATACTATCAATATTAATATCTAAAAAAGAAGGGAGCTTTAAACTTTCTTCTATTATTCCATTACGATAAATAATAGTCTCATTTGAACCATTATTTTCACTAATAAAGTACAAGTTATTTATTGCTGTAGTATCAATATTAACTCCACTGTTCATTAATTCATTGAACTTGTATACATACTGAGAATATTCTCTTTTTTGGATAGCTTCTGAAACATTAAGTAATATTGTATTTACATTTAATGAAAATTGTTGCTCGCTCTTATCAAGGTTACTCTTAATAAAATAACTCTGTACAGAAATAATCCCTAAGAGTGACAAGCTCATTAAGATTAGTATCAATATGAAGAATTTTTTATTCATATAACTAAATTAATATTATTAAGTCAATGTGATCAACATTTAACCATAAGTTAACAATAATTCAAAATTTCCGAATGAATATCATTAACATCATTATTTAAATCATTATTTAAATCATTATAAATTACAAAATCAGAAAGATTAGCGATTGTAGAATCACTAATTTGATTATCCATAACATTTTTAATAGATAAACTATCCATACCTCTTGATAACAGCCTTGTGTTTCTTAGGTCTCTGGGAGATATTACACCAATGATTTTATCGAAATCATGTTCAACTCCACTCTCATAAATAATTGCAGATTCATAAATAGTATAAGCAGATTTTTGAATTATTAACCAATTATTAAAATCATCATGAACGAATGGGTGTACAATGGAATTTATTAATTTAAGTTGATGTTTATCATTGAATATCAAACTAGAAATATACTTTTTATTAAGATTACCGTTTAAATAACAATCTTTACCAAAATTAATGATCAAAGCATGTTTCAGATCTATATTTGATTCAATAATTCTCTTAGCTTGTTCATCAGAGTTATATACAGGTATACCTAATTTAAAAAACATATTAGAAATATATGTTTTACCACTTCCAATTCCTCCTGTTATAGCAATTTTTTTCATTTTAAAACAACATATTGAACCTTTTCATTTATCAACCTGAAGTTTTTGATAAAATTAGGTTTAGTTATTATTACAGGTGATAATTCACCCTTTTCATAAATCTGACTGTAATCACAAATAATTTTAAAATCTTCAGGTTGATAAATTTGATAATTCTCTAAACTAACACTAAAAGAGACTTTGATACTTTTTGGATAATAGTTTATATTAACTCCTTTTGGAATATTAATTATTGACACAGGAATGCTAAGGATAGATTCAGTCGACTTTTCTACATCAATAGAAACCTCTACAAAAAGATCAGAATACTTAACATCATTATAATCTAAAACATTAAGCTCAACAGATTGATTTACATCTGATCTTATATCCGTTAAATTTAATTCAAAAGTACTAATAGAATTAATTGAATCTAACACAAGTTCAGAGCCAACAACTGTAACTGAATCAGTAGATAGTTTATGAGCTTTAAAATAATCATAACCCTGATAAAAACTAATATTAGAGTTTAAAATTATTGGAATTTTTTTAGATTTTAATTGATCATATCTAAAAAATAAACTGTCAAAATTAATTGAAATTAAATCAAATTCTGGTTTAATAAAATCATCAATCTCCATATAGCTATTTGACTGGGTTAAAATAAATGACTTTGAATCATCAATAACATTTTGTGAAGAAATTACAATAGATTCATTTGATAAATAATGTTTGATAAAATCAAATCCAAATGATGAAACTGTTAAATTAATACTATCAACTGATTGACTAGTGACTATCTTATTATCTGGCACTTCGGATAGATTAATTTTGTAGCTAATGTTTTTCGTATAAACTTTTGTTAATTTAACTATTGTAGAGAAAAGTAGAGAAATCAATAAAAAAATAAAAAAATTATTTAATGTTTTATAATTTATTTTGGAAGTTTTTTTATTTATCATTTAGTTTGATTTTTAAAAAAATAAGCTGAAAAACTATCTTCTATATTCTTGTTTGAGGTCAAGAGGATTAGCTTTGATCTAACAAAGCCTAAGCCATAGCCGATAAATTGAATTAGTGTTGTAAATATTGAATATAAAGCAACTGTAGTACTTTTATTTAAAATTAATGAGTTTAAAAAAATTAGAGCAATATAAAATATAATTGTAATGAATGGATACAAGAAGTTAAATGGTATTAATAAAACACTTAATATCATATAAAACAAAAAGAAGGTAGGAAACCAAAAAAAGATTTTATTAGAGTTTGGGTGCCATTTATTTATAATAGGTCTGACCATTCCAAACTTATAAACTTGATTATAAAAAGCGCGAACATTAACTCTTCGTTTATGAAAAACTTTTACATCATTAAATAGTTCAGAACTTAAGCCATGTTTAGAAATTCTTAAAGACAAGTCAGGATCTTCACCTGGGTGAATATTACCAAAACCTCTAGTCAATTCAAATGCTTTTTTAGATATTCCCATGTTAAAACTTCTAGCTTGAAAATTTTTATTTTTCAACTTCCCACCTCTCACACCCCCTGTAGTTATAAAAGATGTCATTGTAAAGTTTACTGCTTTTTGAAAGTTTGTAAATGAAGGATGAGAATCATCAACGCCACCGAAGCAATCAACATATTTCTTATTAATATTTTGAAAGAAGTTAATCAAGTAGTTTTTAGGTAATATACAATCAGAATCGAGTATAATATAATAATCACCAGTAGCTAGTTTCATACCATAATTCCTAGAATCCCCTGGTCCAGTATTGTTTTTTTTTAAATAAAGAATATTTAAATTATCAATATACTTAGAGGTAATGACATCCGAACAATCTGTAGAGCCATCTTCAATAATAACGATTTCAAAATTAAAATTACCATCTAAATTAACAAAGCTTTTTAGTAACTCATCAATTTCTTCAGGACGATTGTAAACAGGAATTATAAAAGAAATATTAATAGGTGTCATTTAACAAATGTAGTTAAACAAAGCAGCAATATAAAAAACAGTTCAATTAAATTAAAGTGTTTTTTACGTATTTTAAATATTATAAATATTATTCTGTGATTGAATCCATTATAGAGTCGCTAACACCCATATTACTAAATCCACCATCATTATATAGATTTTGAAGTGTAACCCTTTTAGTTAAGTCGCTGAACAGAGTAACGGTATAGTTTGCACAGTCTAAAGCTGTGGCATTACCAAGAGGAGACATTCTTTCTGCGTAACTAATAAAACCATCAAAACCTTTAACCCCAGTTCCCGCAGTAGTTGGAGTTGGAGATTGAGAAATAGTATTTACTCTAACTTTTTTGTCTTTACCGAAAAAATATCCGAAACTACGAGCTATACTTTCTAAAAACGCCTTATTGTCTGCCATATCATTGTAATCTGGAAATACTCTCTGAGCAGCCATATAAGTTAAAGCTACTATACTACCCCACTCATTCATAGCATCCGCTTTATATAATGTTTGCATAACTTTATGAAATGACATAGCAGAGACATCAGTCCCTTTTTGAGTCCATTCATACTTTTGATCAGTGTAATGTCTTCCTTTTCTAACATTAACAGACATACCGATCGAATGTAAAACAAAATCTAATTTTCCACCTAATATTTTCATAGATTCAGAAATTAAATTTTCTAAATCATCTACTGATGTAGCATCAGCTGCTATAACTGTAGATCCAGTTTTCTCTGCTAACTTATTAATTTCGCCCATCCTCATTGCGACTGGCGCATTAGATAAAACAAAAACGCCCCCTTCTTCATATACCCTTTCAGCTGTCTTCCAGGCTATAGAGTTATGATCAAGTGCTCCAAATATTATTCCTCTTTTTCCTTTTAAAAGATTATGTGACATATTATAAATTTTTTTACAAATATAAGATTAATTGAGTAATTGCTTTGCGTGTGCTACAGCTGAAGTAGAAATATTATCACCTTCTAACATTTTTGCAATTTCCACTATTCTATCTTGATTATTTAATTTAATTAAATTAGTTGTAGTAGAATTCTCTAACTCTGTTTTATAAACTTTAAAGTGTGACTCACCCTTAGCTGCAATTTGAGGCAAATGAGTTATTGTAAATATTTGCATTCTAGAACTCATTTCCTTCATAATATCTCCAATTTTATTTGACACCTCTCCTGAAACCCCAGTATCAATCTCATCAAACATTAATGTAGGTAGTTTTTTGTAATTAGCAATAATGGATTTAATTGCTAGCATAATTCTAGAGATTTCACCGCCTGAAGCAGATTGTTTTAATAATTTGAAATCAGAACCTTTATTAGCGCTAAATTTAAATTCTAACTTATCCATACCATTAAACAAGAATTTATCTTCGGGGATAATTTCAATTAAAAATTGAGCGCTTTTCATACCTAAATCATGTAAAATATCTTGTAAGTTATTCACTAGATTTGGGATGGCTTTAACTCTATTACTATTTAATAATTTAGATAAATCTAATAACTCAATCTCAATGTTACTAACGACACTTGTCAGTGAAGATATTTCATCATCTATATTGTTTGATTTAGACACCTTATTAAGTAGATCCGATTGAATAATTATTAAATCATCAATATTATCAACAGAATGTTTTCTTAAAACATTATTTAGTTTTGACAACAAATCACCTAAACTAGACAGTTTATCTGGGTTGTTGGTTAAATTATCATTTGAATTTTGAATATCTCTAGAAATATCATCTAAATCAATATATATAGAGTTTAATCTATTGTATAGATCTAAAAAAGAGTTGGACCTTGAAGAAAGGTTTTTCAGATTTGAATTCAACTTACTCATTAACGAAATTATCCCATGCTCGTTATCATTTAAAAGAGAACTACTTAAATTTAAATCACTCTTAATATCCTCAAAATTAGATAACTCTTTATAGGAGTTTTCTAATTCTATTAAATCAATATCTGAGATATTTAAATTATTAATTTCTTCTAAAAGGTGACTATTATAATCAAATGCTTTAGAGAGCTCTAGTTTTGAATCTTTAAGTTTATTTAGCTCAGATGTGAGTTTTTTATAAGAAGAAAGCTTAGTTTTATATTCTATTAATAATTTGTTATTGTTAGCTACTGAATCAATTACATCAAATTGAAAATTAACATTTACTAAATTCAAATTTTGATGCTGAGAATGAATATCAATAATATATTGACTGATGGAAGAAAGCTGATTTAAAACTACTGGAGAATCATTGACAAATGCACGAGATTTTCCAGAAGGTAAAATTTCTCGTCTAATTATAGTATCCGTATAGTAATCAAGGTTGTTATCAATAAAAATGTTTTTTAAATTATAATGAGCTAGATCAAAAGTTGCTTCGACAATACACTTTTTATTCAAATTATTTATAGATGAATTGTCAGATCTTTTACCTAAAAGAAGAGATAAAGCATTTATTAAAATTGATTTTCCCGCTCCAGTTTCACCTGTAATTATAGTTAAACCATTATTAAAATCGACATTCAGGTCATCAATAAGGGCATAATTTTTTATGGATAGGTTTTTTAACACAAGATTTAATGATTTTAACTTAAAGGTAACTAATATTTTATTTCTCGCCACTTATTCGAATGCATAGGAGCTACTTTTGATAACATTGAAATTAAATTAGTTATTTCCACACTAGGCCCAGCACTAAATATGTCTTGAATTTCATCTGATTTTGCATCAAAAAATACTTTTAAAATATAAGAATTAGGTCGTCTATTATTCATTCTTTCAAATGAAATGATAGATTTACTAATATTTGATTTAGATTTTTTAATATCATCATACATTCTGTCTAAACCATTAAAATGGTAATCATATAAAACGTAACTAAACTCTTTATATGTTGGAGATAATATATTGTCAATTAAATAGTAGCGAGTTTGACGACCATCTTTGGCGTTCCATCCAAGATAATTAGTTCCATTAGAGTAATCTAAAATACGTCTAGCTTGCTCATAAAATTTCTTGCCAGAATTTAACTCAAAAGAGTCAGAGTCCATACCTAAAAGCATATAAATATGATATGACAATACAGATATTAGATTTGATTCAAATTGAGTTGGATTAAAAACAAAATTTTGAAATTCCTGATACTTGAATGAAAAGTTTTTATCTATGTAATTGTATAAAGGAGATTCATATGAGGAATTAAAAACAGGTCTAGATGATTGTACTTGGATTGTTCCTTTAAAAACATCATTATCGAAATTACTAATGTTAATAATCATTGAACAGTTAATTCTCTGTTTATTTGTAATAGAGTTATTAGTCCAATTAGAATTGTTAATAAACTCAGAGATTTGATTTTCTAAGGTTTTAAATATTTGTAAGTTTTCATCTCCAGTCTGACCAGCATTAACAATGACGTTACAATTTAATTCCTGTGAAAATGAAGTAACAGAAGTAATTAAAAAAATATATAGAAATATTTTATTCATTTATTAATTCAATTATATTATTTATAATATCTAAAGAAACAGCTTTCTTTTGTTTTAACGGAAAATTAATAATTTTATTTCCTTTAGATATAATTGAAATTTTGTTTGTATCAACGCCAAACCCAGCTCCTTTATCATTTAAGGAGTTTAATATTATTAAATCTAAGTTTTTATTAATTAATTTACTTGTAGCATTCTCAACTTCGTTATCAGTTTCGAGTGCAAAACCTACTAAAAGTTGTTTGTTTTTCATCCTCCCTAAGTAAGACAAAATATCCTTAGTTTTCTCAACTTCTATAATAGGATTTTGATTAGATTTTTTAAGTTTTTTATCTGAGACAAATTTTGGTTTGAAATCCGCTACTGCAGCGGACATTATAACAACATCTACATCATCATATTTACCTATTACTTGATCATACATTTGATCAGATGATGTTATTGAAAAAAGCTCAATAGATTTAGAAAGCAACTTTTGATTAGTTGGTCCAGTTATTAAAATAACTTTAGCCCCTAACTTAGATGCTGTTTCAGCTAATTCAAAACCCATTTTCCCACTAGAATGATTACCTATAAACCTTACTGGGTCAATTGGCTCAAATGTAGGTCCTGCAGTGATTAAAAAAGTTTTTCCATTTAATGGTAAACTACTTGAAAGATCATTCTCTATAAAGCGAACAATATCTTTAGGCTCTGCCATTCTACCTTCACCAAATAATCCACTAGCTAATTCTCCAGAAGTTGGAGGGATTAACAAATTTCCGAAAGAAATTAATTTAGAAATAGATGATTGAGTTGATTTATGCTTATACATATCTAAATCCATTGCTGGAGCAAAATAAACTTTACACTTAGCTGAGAGATATGTAGCAATTAACAAATTATCACAATTCCCATTTGACATTTTAGAAAGTGTGTTTGCTGTAGCTGGACAAATCAAAAATAAATCTGCCCACAGTCCTATTTCAACATGATTATTCCACAATTCGTCATCCTCATCTGCAGTAAATGTAGATAAAACAGGGTTTTTTGAAAGGGTAGATAAAGTTAAGGGTGTGACAAATTCTTTAGCTGAAGGAGTCATAACAACTTTAACATGACTTCCAGACTTAATTAATAGTCGAACCAAATTTGCAGTTTTATAAGCGGCTATACCGGCTGTAACACCAAGTAATACTTTTTTTCCACTTAAAACTGACATTATATTACTTATCTAGAGATTCATCAGAGCTATTTCTATGATAAATTTTATTATCAATCCATTCTTGAACAGCTAATGCATGTGGTTTTGGTAATTTTTCGTAAAATTTAGAAACTTCGATTTGTTCCTTGTTTTCAAAAATCTCTTCTAAACTATCATTATATGTAGCAAACTCTTCTAGCTTATCAATTAATTCAGTACGAATATCTGAATTAATTTGTTCTGATCTTTTTGAAATAATTGAAATTGCTTCGTAAATATTATCAGTTGATTTATCAATAATATTTCTATCGTAAGTCTCTGTGTTTACCGGTGCCTTTACTTTCTTTAAATCCATTTTATTTAATTTCTAAGTTGTTTTTAATTGCTTCAATTCATCAAATTTCAAATTTAGATCTTCAATATATTCAGATTCACTATAATATTTGATGAAAGAATTATAATATCCAATTGCATCACCAATCCTGTCTTCTTTCTTGAAATCGACACTATTGATAGCGAGTCTATATGCTGAATCAAATTTATAATACAAAACTTTCTCTCTTAAAGATGATCCAGGAAATTCAACTACAAAATTATTAAAGGACATTATAGCTGACTCATGATCATTAAGGGTATTGTATTGTAATGCTGTACTGTAAGCTTTAAACTCAAGCCTATAATCTAATTCAAAGATAAGCTTATTAACTGCTTCTATATATTCAGATTCTGGAAATGTATTTATAAATAACTGTAATTTATCTATTGCAATTTTAGTATCTGTTTGGTCTTTTGAGAAGACCGGGGACATAAAATAGTAACTCTTAGCTCCTAAGAATGCAATTTCTTCATTTTTTTCACTGTTAGGGTACGTATTTACAAATTTCTCCATTCTGTAATTGGATGTCCTATAATCCTTAGTTTCATAAAAGCACATAGCATGCATATACATTAATTTCTGAGCCTGTGGCTTACCTCTATACTTAGGTACTATTTGCTCAAAAAGTCTATTAGCTTTAGTAAACTTTCCATCATCATAAAGAGTGGTTCCTAAAGAAAACTTAGTTGAAATATCGTCACCATTAATTGCCTCTTGATATTCACCACAGGATGAAAAAGTTATTAATACTAGTAATGTAAATATAGTTCGTTTCATATTTATGATCAATTTGCAAAATTAAACAATTTTAATGTATTTAAAAAAAAAACATCTATTGTATTTATAATAATATTATAGCTTTAAATTATTGAGCTCAGCCAGAATTTCACTTCTTAAATTTTTAGAAACAGGCAATAGAGGAAGTCTTAAAACATCATTACATAAATTCATTTCATGTAAGACCGACTTTACCCCTGCAGGGTTATTTTCCCTAAAAATCAAAGAAGTTATGTTAATTAATTGCTCATGAATTGATGTGGCGCTTAAAGGATTGTTGTCTAAAGCATAATTTATCATTTTAGAAAATTTTTCTGGAAAGGCTTGGCCAATAACGGAAATAACGCCATCACCTCCTGCAATTACTGATGATAGAGCTAAATCATCATCGCCAGAAATGATCAAAAAATCTTCAGGTTTATTATTTATTAATTCTAAATATTGATTTATATCATTACCGGCCTCTTTTATGCCAATAATAGAATCAAACTCCTTAGCAAGCCTTAAAACAGTCTCAGGTAAAATATTTTTTGCAGTTCTACCTGGCACATTATAAATAATAATAGGCACAGATGTATTGTTAGAAATATACTTGTAATGCTCGTAAATCCCTTCCTGAGTAGGTTTATTATAATAAGGAGAAACTGATAAAATAGCTGAAATATCTTCAAGATTCGATGAATTTATTTCTTTAACTAATTTCAGGGTATCGTTTCCACCAATTCCTAAAACTAATGGGACTCTCCCTTTATTAACACTCACTACAGTCTTAATTATCAATTCTCTCTCAGACAGTTTGATTGTTGGACTCTCTGCTGTGGTCCCATTTATAACTAAATAATCTATTCCATTTGTTATATTATATTCAGCTAGTGTTTCAAGCGAAGCATAATCAATAGAAAAATCTTTATTAAAAGGGGTAATTAAAGCTACACCAGTGCCTATAAATTTGCTGTTTTTCATATTTTTTTTAGACCTTTTAGATATTTCTGAAGTTCAACTTTAAAAATATCAATAAAACTAGATTTAATGTTAATTATAAAATCATTTAACCTTTGATCTTTATTCGAAATTCCTATTTTAAAATTAGCCTTTGATTTAGCTGTGATTAGGTTTAATTCGTATAGATCTTCATTATAATAACTTATTAGAGCATCAAACTCTGTTTCAATAAATTCATTTATATCGTAATTAGAAATGTTTCCATTCCATCCAAAATCTAGAGGAGTAAAATATGAATCCCAACTTGTAAGAGTTTCATCTCTTTCAGTTACATAGGCAACAAATTTTATTTTATTTTCATTTACACCTAAGTATTTCAAAACGTTTCTTAAGGAATCATAATCGTCATACTCTTCAAGGTTTAGAATAACCCCAACAGATTTAATTTTCTGACTATCTACAGAAGGTTTACGACTATTTAGAATATTATTTAAATATTTATCGTTTGATTTTTTCTTGAATAATTTAAAAAACATATATTTAAAAGTATTATACAAATGTAATAAAGATGAATTTGATTTAACCACAAAAACTATAATGAAATCAATTATTAAACTATTTAAATTTTCTATTTTTTTATTCACTTTTAGTTGTAATGGCGATTTTCAATTATCTGAAGTTCAAACAAGTAGGATTGAAATCAATCGCAACATACAAGAGGATTCATCTATTCTGAATTTCATAGAACCCTATAAAAAAAACATTGAAAAAGATCTACACACAACTTACGCATACTCACCTAAAACATATGATAAAAAAAACGGCAATTTAAATACCGCTATTGGTAATTTTATGGCTGATGCTGTTTACGAATTAAGTAATCCGATTTTTAAATCTAAAAAAGGAGAAAATATTGATTTTGTACTTTTAAATTACGGAGGAATAAGATCGATAATTTCAAAAGGGAATATTAACAAGAATTCAGCCTATAATTTAATGCCTTTTGAAAACGAAGTTATAGTTACAAAGCTTTCAGGAAAAGATGTATATAAATTAATAGATTACTTAACTGTAGCTAGACGAGCTCACCCGATTGCTAGACTACAATTAGAATTAGATAAAGATTATAAATTAATTAATGCAAAAATTAATAATAAAAAAATTGATGTCAATAGGTATTACTATGTAGCTACAAGTGATTTTTTACTTAATGGAGGTGATAAAATGACCTTCTTTAATGAGAGTATAGAAAATACTATTTTAAATTATAAAATAAGAGACCTATTGATTGATTATTTTATTCAAATTGATACATTAAAATCTACAATTGATAACAGGTTTATTATAAAAAAATAATGGAAAGAAGAAAATTTATTAAAAACACTCTCTATTCAAGTGCTGCTCTTGCTTCTACATCTATTTTAACAAATAGCTGCAAAGCAAATGATTATAAAAAAATAACTATACTACATACAAATGATGTGCATAGTCATATTGATCCGTTTGAAAAAAACAACGATAAGTACGCTTTAAAAGGTGGAGTTTCTAGAAGAGCGACAATCATTGAAAAAATTAGAGAAGAAAACTCTAATACCCTTTTGTTGGATGCTGGAGATATATTCCAAGGGACTCCTTATTTCAATTATTATGGAGGTGAGTTAGAATTTAAATTAATGAGTATGTTAAAATATGATTTAGCAACTTTAGGAAACCATGATTTTGACAATGGAGTTGATGGACTTTACAAGCAATTACCTCATGCTAAATTTAATTTTGTTTCTGCAAACTATGATTTTAAAAATACAGTTTTAGATACTCATGTAAAACCTTATCAGATTTTTTACAAAGACGGTATCAAAATTGGGATTTTCGGATTAGGTGTAGAGCTAGACGGAATGGTAACAAAGAAACTTTATAAAGAAACCAAATACCTAAATCCAGTTGAAATTACTCAAGGAGTTGTTAGTACTTTAAAACAAACTGAAAAGTGTGATTTAATCATTTGTTTATCTCACCTTGGGTTTAAGTATGATAGTAATAAGATATCTGATATAAGTCTAGCTAAAGCTACTAAGGATATTGATCTTATTATCGGAGGACATACTCACACATTTTTAAATAAACCTCTAGTATTAGATAATATTGAAGGAGAAAAGGTGATTGTTAATCAAGTAGGTTGTCACGGATTATTTTTAGGTAAAATTGATTTTTACTTTGACTCGTTTAAAAATAAGAAATATGAAGGTGTTTCTATTGAAGTGTAGCAGGATTACAACCTCTACTATTTTCAATAGATTACATCATTTAATCATTTCAATAAAATCACTCTCTGAAATTATACTTACGTTTAAAGTTTCTGCTTTAAGTCTTTTACTAGGTCCCATATTATCTCCAGCAATAACATAATTAGTTTTAGAAGATATTGATGATTTAACTTTACCTCCATTTTTTTCAATTTCTAATTTTAACTCGTCTCGTGAAAATTTTGTAAAAACTCCACTTACAACAAATAATTGACTAGCTAATTTATTTGTTTTAATAATTTTCTTTTCAGAATGTTCAAAATTTAATCCATAAAATTTAAGATCATTAATAATCATTATATTTTGCTGAATTGAGAAAAAACTTATAACACTTTCAGCAATCTTACGCCCTATCTCATCCACTGATTCTAAATCTTCATAACTAGCACACATTAAAGCGTCAATATTATTATAATGATGCGCAAGTTGTTTTGCAACAGTTACACCAACATGCCTAATGCCAAGTCCATACAACACTCTGTCAAAACTTATTTGTTTCGAATACTCGACTCC